>Ga0065711_1030246_pt1 | contig 33139 bp, 17 predicted proteins | sample Hoacrofraction12_FD_59098 | JGI IMG/M metagenome (GOLD analysis project Ga0065711, IMG submission 59098) | Hoatzin crop microbial communities from Cojedes, Venezuela - Epithelial fraction 12 v2 (version 2) | ecosystem: Host-associated > Birds > Digestive system > Esophagus > Crop | place...
GAGCCTATAGGAAAGATGGGGACAATCTTTTTAGTAGAGACAGCAGTGACAGGACGAGGGGTAGTGGTTTTAAACTAAAACAGGGTAGGTTTAGGCTGGATATAAGGAAGAAATTCTTTACAATGAGGGTGGTGAAACACTGGAACGGGTTGCCCAGAGAGGCAGTGGAGGCCTCATCCCTGGAAACATTCAAGACCAGGTTGGACAGGGCTCTGAGCAACCTGATCTAGTTAGCGGTGTCCCTGCTCGCTGCGGGGGAGGGGACTAGATGACCTCTAGGGGTCCCTTCTGACCCAAAACTTTCTATGATTCTATGATTCTATGAAAGCAAATGAAAAACTCCTAACTCTCATCTCTGACAAGGAGTGTTTTCCAGCCCACCTGAAAACTCTTATCTCTGGAGTGGTTTTGCTGTGTAATTTTTCAAAGATGTACATTCCAAAGGTTATTACAGGAAACCAGTTGATCAGGGCGGTATTGAAATCCAGTGCTGCAAACACGACCAGAAAAGGGAGGATTGCAAGGCGTGACACACATGCGACACAAGCTGCAACACCGCAAACTGAACAGGGCGTGTGCGGGGTGGCTCTTCGTTAGGGGATGGGCTTGTCACCACGACCAGTTTTCAAAAATATGACTCCCTACATGTCAGAGGGCTTTCGCTCTGGCCAGTGAGGGTTTTGGCAATGCTTTAAAAGATGATCCTTCTAAGAATAATATTTAAACCCTCTATTTACAGTAGGGGTTGTGTTCTGGCCCTGAGCTGAAGAGCATTGTTGTCCTTGATGTGTTTGCTTTAATAAAGATGGATGTATCACCCTCATGTCCCAGTGAAATATGAAATAGGTTATTGCCTTCTAGCTGAAGCTTCTTCCTCCATGTCTTAATTGGATGTATTCTAACTCACTTTGTGAGCTTGGGGAAGAGGAACATGCTGTGCAGAAAATCCTGCCCGGTCCTGGTTGTGTCGGAGGTCTAATGAGCAGGCTGCTGAGGTGGTTCCATCAGCTCCCTTGATCTACCTTGGAGCCCCCATTTCAGTACCCATTGGCTTGCAGAAGAGAAAATGATTAAGTGTTGCATAAAAACTTTGCACAGTAATTACAGGTGGATGAAGATCTGCTCTATTGTATGTAATGTAACACAGTTATTTAAATAGCCGGCGTGTTTAGAAATTCCCAGGGTCTTCCACTGACTTTTCCACAGGCAGCATATTCAGAATTCGAAGTAGATGCCCTTTTTATTCTAGCCACATTACCCTGAGCTGCAGCCTTTCTGTTAGATACTAGCTGTATATTAGCTGGCTCCTGCACTGGGGCTGTCTTAGGGCCGTCAGACAAGCATCAGTTCTGATTTCTGTTCCAAAATGGCAAGCACTAGTCTGCTTTGGCATCAGATTTGGTGCAGAGGATAGAGTCAGTTACACCTGTACAAAGAACAATCACAAACAGCACTGGACTGACCGCATTTTCTGTAGTAGATTTACTCCAGCTTTGTATGGACTTCAACAGGGGCACAACTGACTCCTGTTGAGTTGACCACAGCTGGTTCCACAGGCAAGAGGCAAAATCCCACCATTAAAAAAAATAAAACCAAACCACTTTATTGTCTTTCATCCTGCCTTCTGGTGTATTTGGGCTTACTTCCAGTAGAAAGACCAGCAATATGTTTCTTTGTTTTAAACAAGTGCAATTATTGAGAAATAGATTAATTCAGTGGTGAGCCATTAAAACAGGGGGCTGAGAGGAGGCTGAGCATATGACAGAGAAGAACAGAGCTAAGGGGGGGGTGGGTTTGTTTATCCTGGAGCAGAAAGACTTGGGAGGATCTATCTGCTGCCTTCTGCTACCAAAAGGGGTATTAGAGAGTTAAAAGAGGTAATTTCAGTAAACAGCAACTTCATTAAATACTAAAATTCTTTGTAAGCAGAGGAACAGGGTCTTCCACTAAGGTTACACAGTACTGAGAATTAGCATACACCTGCATACTGGTAATACCTGTTCACTAATAGAAGAATGCCAGCTTAAGCAATTTTCATCACATATTCACTTCTCAGATAATAGCTGAGGTTTTCAGTGTTCCTGCGATTTCTGGACGTGCATTGGGTCCTCAGAGTTGCTGTGCTGACAGTGGGTGGGAAAAAATAAAAAGCTTCAAGTTAGGAGCCTGTGTTTCATGGGAATTGTAAATGTCTCAGCGAATTTTGGTGGATCTTTAAGCAAGAAAAATGAGAGAATACTCCACTGCCTCTCTGTAATCAATTTCAACATTTATGACTCAGACCATGAAACATGCAACGCTGAATTACTCACTCTTGGCCAAGAAGAGAAATAAGGCAGTGAATCTTAGCATACTGTGAAGTATTATTACAGGGCAGTGGTGGTATGCTGAACTTCTGAAAATCCTGTTAGTGTAAGTTAACGGAAAAGTAGCAAGACATAACAGGCTTGGCTTTTGGACACACACAATTTAATTTCATAGTTGTTTTTTTTAATTCCACCATTGTCAAAGCACAGGAAAAGCTGAAGTGAAAATACATATATTTGTGTATTGACTCAACATGACGTAACATGATAACTGTTATTTCAGTTGCTTTTGAGCTATTGCATGCAGGACGGTAGGGCATAAAGAACTGGCAGGGCCACAGCCCCTCCAGCCCCTAGGCCTTTGCTGTGGGTGCCTGAAGTGGTCATCATCTGACACCTTCACAGCAGCCTACAAAACTCAGCACGTGGTCTAAGCCCAGCTTGTGAATATCTGTTAGCATCTTTCCAGAAAGGTCACGCCCTGAGACCACCTTTTGGCAGTTTGACTAGCTCTAAGTAACCCAGACCCAGTACTAACACTGCTTAAGAAGTTATAGGGAAAAGCACTTTTCAGCCAAAAAAGCAACTAAATCAGGTACAAGACCATTTCACCCAAACTGTAAGGTCAACATAGCGCTTGTATGTATTGGCTCAATCCAGAAAGTGTCATTATTACCATACCAATTTTTAGACAAAATCACTGATTTTTTTTCCTAATATTTTCAGTCAGCAGCCAGCAAACCTGAGGAAAGGGTGATGCCAAGGCTATAGGCTCAGCAAGAAGTTGCTTGGATAATTACCTGAGTGAAATGTCTTGCTATGGGCTTCATGCTTCAGGGAGAAGCCTTCCTGCAGGAGCCTGGTCCTGGCTCTGCCTTGGGCACAGTTCCAAGGTCCACTCCTTCACACAGCAGGGTACAGCTTGCTGGGTGTGTCGGACGCACACCTTTCCCATAGCAAGGGGTGGTTACAGCCCTTGCAGAAAAAGCAGGGGATTTGCATTCAGTTCCCTTCTCAGGTGGAGAGAATTCCAACCCACATGTCCTATTTTCAAGGCAACAGCTTATCCTGGAAGAATACGCTTCCCCTCTCCCTTTGAATGTATGCCACCAAACCAAAATTAATTAAACGGAGAGAAAGCATGAATACAAAGAAACAAAAAAAAGCTGCAGGACTGTAGGTTAATGCTTAGGGTGCTCATGAGGCAGACGGGTGCTGTAAGCTGTGGTTCCTGCCCCCAAGATGAGTTGTGTTTGGCACTTGAACAGTAATATATGCAAGCACTTCTGGCAGCAGAAAGAGTCACCAGGACTGCCTGTTTGCACTGGTGTGCCCTGAGCATGGCGAGTGCTTCCTTGAACAGTGTCACGGCTTCAGCTGGTGGGATGGGGAGCATTGCCTCATGGATGATGAAGCTGCCATGCAGTGACAAAGACATCCTGCTCAGAATCACAGCTTGCTGGCCCACTGGCAGAAGCAGCTAAGCAGAAGACTGGTAACAAATTAAGAGGACCCCACCTCATCCTCTGTTCTACAAGAAGACAGGAGCCACCATGGCATCTGTCTGCATCTCTGAGACTTGGAAACCAACTGCACCATGACCGAGTGGTTCCTGCCTCCTGGCTGAGCTAAAGCCCTACCTCTGGATTTAGAGCAGGTTGAAGCAGAGCTGGATGCTCAACTTCTCCACTTTGTCTGAGCTGAGACAGTTTTGGATGTATAAAGTGGCGCAGCTCCGGGCACCTGGGCATTGTGAAGTGGAAAAAGTAGGTAGCTGTCAAACTGAGTTTTCTCCAGTGCTAGGAGGCAACCATGTAAAGAGAGTCTGGGGTCAGGTACTCGAGTCCTTCATAAGTCCTTTTTGATGTTGCCTTGTATCCTTTTTGATCTGGGGGGTTTTTTTCCAGCTCTGTTGGTCTTCATTCCCTCATTGCAAGGACCCTAACACGTCTCTGAAAGGGTGAGCATTTCAAGGGGTTAAGTGTCATTAGTGCAAGTAAGCATAAGAAATGCCCTCAAGTATAAGCAAAAGCAAGTTTTAAACCTGCTTCCAAGCTCTCCATTAATCTAAAGGTTGTCTGTGCAAGAAGCTTCTGATAGCAGTGCTGTTCATTTTAGTACTTAGTGATACTAGCTGCTTTTGAGGATGCGTAAGTTTGGCTGTAATGACTTTTTAGTCTGGACTTGCTCAGCCAGGACATGTTACTGGAAGAGGCATCAGTGCTGGCTCTCTCCTGCTGCATTGGCAGGCATTCCCTGTCACTGATGTCTGTTTTCTTTGTCGCTGGAACCAGAGACAGGAGGCTGAAATGAAAGTTAAGATTGGCAAGAAAAGAGCGAGGTGTAAAAACGTGAATCTCAGCATTCTAATCACAACTGTGATTATAATTAGAGATACAGCAAAGAGAAAATATGCAGCATGCCTAATGGACCTATATATCCAACTGCTCCTGGACTGCTATCTGACAAGTTAATTAACCACAACAATGTTGAAATACATACTCACAATCATTGCTTGGGACTGGACTTGGCATTCTCTCATCATGGTGACATGGAGAGAGCAGATAGAAACTTAAGGGAGTAAAGAAAGTGGTGAAATGAGAGAACTACTTCTCAGCCAGAATGAGGGCGTTCAGTCTAGTAAACCCTGCGTTACAACTGATGTTTAAGATAAGTGAACTCCCTCCCAACCACAGTCTGGACTTGGAGCATGCTTAGAGAACTCAAGCAACACAGGGGAAGACATTTTCCTCTACGGCCAGCCCACTTAATAAATTGGAAAAAAAAATCTCTCCTAGTTTTAAGGAGGTTTCTTTTCTTGTACTTCTGTTTTCTAGTGCCTTCCATTTTCTTTTGCCCAAGAGTGGGCACTTCTGAGTCACCAGGCTTTCTGTGGGTGGCAGAACAAGAGCATAAGCAGTGGAACGATGATGGAGCATTTCTTCAGGGTGAGAAGAATGAGGCTCCAAATTTGGCTTACTAAATGAATTGCTTGCTCAGCTGTAGGTGCTCGGGTACATCACGCTGAGTATCTGCGCTTACATACTTTACTGCTGTTTGATGTCTGCTGACAGATTCTGGTGCAGAGGAATGAAATCCTTTATCCAAAGGAGAAAAATGCAGAGGTGGCCATAAATGACAATTTCTGTCTTGTGTGAAGTGCTGATGTGTCAGCATTTGTTGTTGTCTGCTTGGGACAGAAAGGTGAAATAACAAACTTTTTTTTTTCACCTATAGAAGATGTTGGTCATGTGTAAACTGTGTTGTGGATAATTTCAGGTGGGTTACCATACTGACTACACCCACAAAGACTTGGCAGGGCACCTTGATGATGCTTCAGTGGTACTCTGCCACACCACCTTTTGGTCTTTGCTGAGTGTACTGCAGTTCCTCTCTCTGCTGCTCCAGTGGAGATGCACTGTTCCAGGATCTCTAAGTTCAAATAACTGGATCTATCCATCTACTCAAATGCGGAAATTTGAGCTGGAAGCCATAACTGATGCAGGGAAGTTGCCCTATGTTGAAACCATATGACCAGCAACTTGAAACTATTAGAGAATTATGAGTGAAAGACAAGGCCTTGTAAGTGAATTGTAGATCCCTAGTCGGACCCAGTTTCTCTCCTGAGAGAAGGTAGGTTTGATTTGTGTGGTCTGTTGGTAGAGAAAAGGCTTATCTCTAGGAGATGGCACGTCAAAGAGATGCATCATAATTTTCCTTAGCTTTATGTATATATATTCATTAGAAGGGTTTTTAAAAGTACCTTTCAAAATTTCTGCTTCTTTTCTGTTTTATTAGCTATAGGAGTGTATTTATGTCAGCTCTGTTCCACCTCATGTGTATCTTGTGTTTTTGCAGCAGTTTGCTATTAAAGGAGCTGCTCGCAGTAACCGGCAGGTTTGTGGTGGAGGTTGCTCTCTGCATGGGAACGTTGGGGCTACCTTCATTTCCTGAATAATTGATGAGCAAATGAGAGCATCTCCTCTGAACCGAAAATTAATTGTAACCAAACTTTAGGGAGCCCGTAATGATCATAAACAAAAACAAACCACCTCATAAAAATGCGAGTTGAGTGAGCTCATGCTTTCTTCTGCTCAGAGATAAACATCTCCATTTAATCAAAATCTTTTCAATTGCACTGTTTATTCACCCGAGAGCACCACAGCATGTTCTTCTACCCTCACCACAATTCCTTGTTCTCTTTCAAGCCACTAATACCTTGTTCCAGGAAGAAATCTGGAAGGACGACATGGAGAGGGCTTAGGAGGCCAGTAGTTCCATACTTGATTATTGCAGGCACTAGGAAAAGGCCACCACCTGCTTTAACTTAGCCCCTTTATAAAAGTACTAAATGTCACCATGTTTTGGATAAATGTTTATAATTATTAAGAGAAAACAGTTAGATGCAGTAGATGTAGCTGAGTGTTCATTTTCCTTTTCATGTATTGGGTATTTCTGCTTGAATGAGAGAAGCCCGCAATACCGATAGACCACAATGCAGTTTTGGAGCAAAAGCCACATCTTGCAGTCCTTAATCAAGCAAATCTCCTAACAATTCAGAAGGGAATCTTGCTGCAGGTAGGATCATTTTTTGGCAACATAATATAAGAGCTACAGCAAACGTGAATAATTGTGACATGATTTACTTACTTTCTTCTTTGTAAATGACCTTTTTTCTTATTTGTGCTTTCAACAAGAAATCTTCTCCTTCCTGCACAGCCACACAGCCTGCCTTAAAACCCAAAAATTGTTATTGGCCTGTTTTCAGCTGCTTCTCTTGACGTCAGTAGGGAGATCTGGCTCTCCCTGAAATGCATTAAAGTAGTGAATATGAATGTTATAAATATATCAAGAAATAAAGACATTTCTTCAAAATAAGGGAGTATCAGCTTCTGCCTCAGCAGACATCCTGCCACCTCCGCTCAGCACAGGCAGAAGCATGGCTGTTTGGATAGGTGCCCTTCTTCTAAGCTGTTTTATTCTGTTCCAACACACATCTATTATTTCTAAAGGATTCAGTCATATCAACTTAAATCTAAACAAAGGAAGGTCCTGACAAGTCGAACTAAGAAGCAATATCATTTTACTACAGAGTAAAAAATAAATCAAATATTTGCTATGATTTTATATTCTCAGTGCAGAAAAAAATGCTTACTATTCAGTCACAATGGCTGGGTTTTCTTCACTGTGCTTTCATATTGAAGGAGATGCAGAGGGTAACCCAGGACATCGGTAAGTGGCTTTTCTTGTAACATGAGATTTTCATGCAGCATGCATACGGGCAAAGCATTTGTGCGCCACTCAGCACGAATAATCCTGCAAAGATGATCACACTTTGTGATTGATGGAAAGATGATACGACTCCTCAGCCGCACAGAAGCAGCTCTCCCAATGGTTTGCATTAGTTCATATAGAAGGCATCCAGACTATGTTGCTAGCAGACAGCTCTGCCTTATTAGGATGAGTCAGTTTTCTGCTCAGAGTCTGTGCCTTCCTGGCTTGCTCAGGAGCCTGATGAAGGGGTAGAGACCAATCTGACTCTCACTTTTTTCATGCCAAATTGATTATACTCTTTCGACACAAACTAGAGCCCCTTTCCTTAAGCTACATGTTGGCATTTCTTTGAGTCTAAATATGTAATTTTCTGTCTTTGGGAAGGCATAGATTATGTTCATCGCCATCTGTGGGTGAAAGCTGTATTCTTCACGTGTTTAGGTCCACATAAAAACCTAAAGATGTGTATGCAGGAGGGAGAATTTTTACCTGAACCTCTCCCCTCCTCAGTCTGCCAGCAGTGGACTTTTCATGTGGGAACTTCCTGAGGAGCTGCTGTAACATTATTACGCAATTATTACTAAGACAACTTGGACCAGTCAGCTCTGGGACTTGAATGATGCTGCAAAGTAAACACGGTATAAAACACTGGGCACTGGAATTTTGGCGTTAGGCACATGTCTGTTTTTTTACATCAACAAATTCTGTACTTAAAAAAGCTGCAGCAGCAGAAGAAACAGCTTCAAGGAGATTAATTCTAGCATCTCTTTTCCCTAAAGAAATTTAACATGATAAACACGACTTTTTGCAGAATGGAGCAGAGCCCAGTGCTTTATGCAAGTGAAGGCATTGGTCTCCACTTGCAGGTGCTGAAGCTACTTTTAAGATGTGTATCTGCAGGTCAGCTGGTCACTCGGTGCCCTGCTGCAGGTCTGTGGAGCAGAAACCTTGACCACGGGGCAGCTCAGCCCAGAGTCAGACGGTCAGTAACGGGGAACTGGCAAAACAGCATTGCTGAACGTTACTCTGATTTCCACCATTTGACGTAGTGTGGCCCAAAATGTTCAGGCAAGAAGGTATCCTGATACTGCTTCCAGCTTCAAATATATCGTTTTGCTGAAGCCAACAAGTTACTTTCGTTTGTCCTCTGGTTTGATTTTGCAAACAAAGCAGGACTTTCTGATTACTCAGAAAACAACTGACAATATTGTTCCAGAACAGACTTAACCAGGTAACTTCTGCTTTTAGAGAAAGCAGTCAGACACAAGGCCGCATGGCTACTTTGAACGTTTTCTGAAACCATGATTGTCAGTAACTGCTCTTTCCAGCAGCAAGCGCAGGCTTTTGCAGCACCACCTTAGGAGCGGCGCTGGGGCCAGTGGTGAGGAGGCCAAGATTTGGAGTCCCACTGCATTGAGTCCCACTCATTTTGTATAAATCACAAAATAACAGTCAATCTCAAAATGCTGACAACTTCCCTGAGTGGTTTAGAAATTCTTTCTGTTGCCTAAATTGCCGTTACAGCCATAACTAACAAAACAGCAGAATAAAAAAAGAAAATTCCTCTCGCTTCTTCTCCGAGTGAGAGCTCCCAGTGACTGGTCCGGGGGAACCCATCGTTGCTATAGCATTTCATTTCTTTTTCTGCATTAAACTGTGAATTCCAGAAGGAAGATGTTCCTCTGCTAGACTCTCAGTCCACTAGGAGATTCATTTCTCCTAAGGATTTATATCAGTTCTCTTATCTAGATCTTTCCCTTACTTTATAGCTTTTGTTCCTGTAAGTTTCCCCAGGGACATCCCCCAACCCTTCCTGCTCCAGACTTTCACCAAAGCCAAAGAGCACCGCAGTTACACCCACAACTTCGTTAGACAGATTCCTGGGAGAACGCATCATCTTCCTTTTTTTGACTTGCTGTAACATGCTGAAGTTTTATAGGCATTAGACCTTTGAACACTTTCTAAATTTGTGCCACCAAAGAGATGAGCAGTACAGAAGAGCCCTGAATTGCATCTGTTCTGTTGCTCTCTGTGAAATATACTCGAGAACGCAATGCCTCTCACCTCACAGAGATTCCGCTTTGTATCAAAGCCATGTACTTTTAATTAATATAAACTGAAAGAAGGCCTCAAGCAGAGGTATTGTCTTGTAAATCATTAAATTCTTAGGTCTCAATCTGCAGAAAATAGGCAGGTTTAGACGCTCACTCTTGTGCAGAGCCTCACTACCTGGCCTCTCAAGGATTATAGCCTTCAGCAAGAAAGAAATGTGCAGAGGGTGTGAAAAAAAAGGAAATCAGAGGTGAAATGTAATGCTAAACTGAGTAATGCACCATTTCTTTAAATATGTTTGTTTTTATTAGCTACTAACAACTTATTTCTCCATTGTAACGTATGTGCAGTAGCAGCTTCATTACTGTAATGGAATTTGAAACACTAACAAAAGTTGCTTATAGCCATATTTACAATGATATTTGCTTAAGGAAAGCTTGAAAACTGTCTAATATTTCATCCTTCTTAATGACCATTCCTTGGTTGTTCATTATACTTGTGCCCCGACTCCTCTTTTCCTAGAATTTCTCTATAAAACCAGAATACTGGTTTTCAGTTCATCATAGCGGGTTTTGCCTTAACTTTGTAAGGGAGAAAGCACATTTTTCTTTTTTAATCCTCTGCAGTGTTCATTGGAAAACTGTTTCCATTTAAGAATGTCCACCTTTGGTCTCTAAAGAACAGATGATAGTCAGAGAACCTGAAGACATCTCAAACAGTTGCTGAAGTTTGTCTGACTTAGAGTCAGAGTAGATCCACTATGAAGTGTCTTCCATCTGGTTCTTGCCTTCTTCAGCCTTGCAAAGGATTTTACATACTCCCTCATGGTTCTCATGGAGCTGTGCATGAGCTGCGTCAGAGAAAGTGATTTACAAATCACAGGGTTTGGGGGTTGTTTGGGCTTTTTGTTGGTTGGTTGGCTTCACTGTAAATAGGTTTGCATCTAATCTTGCTTCCACTGGTTTTAATGAAAGTAACAGCTGCTAGAGGAGACAAAATGACAGTAGTATAATTCCCACCATAACGGAAGTCAACCATTTGAAAAATATAAAAATTAAAATCTAGGGGTCCCTGAATAATAGAGGTATTTATCATAAGATAGATTTGTGATCATGTGTGTTCATTTTTGTACTAAGCATCAAATACCTGTGAATTCTGTTTTGAGTCACCTTATTTTCACCTGGCAACTTAGCAGCTTTCCCTAAACAGAGGCTTTGAAATTTGGAAACACCTCCAGAATGGTTAGTTAAAAACAGGTTTTGTGGTGTTCATCTCTGATGTGATTTCTACAGTATCAGACACCTGTCTTCACAGCTTTGCAGATTTTATGTCTGAGAGCAAGGGCCAAATTTACTATTAATAATATCTTTCTCACTCTATGAACCACAGAACTAACTCCTTATGGGTAGAAAGATGAACATTTCTCTCCTTGCATTGCTGTGGTTCTTGGCATGGGATTTGCTGCGATGGAGAGTCTCTGTCTCAGGAGCAGTTCCCCAGATCTCCATCACTGACTTGTAACAGTCTGGTTACAGCCTGGTCCCATCCAGACTGTAATGCATATGGGGACTGGATCCAGCTGCCAAAACCCATCTAAGTCCCCTGTGTCTGAACAGTGACCGATGGCTGTTTTATAAAGCCTGAGTGCATAAATGCAGCCTGATCTCTGCTGGGGCCATGGGACCCTGCAGTTCAGCTCCCCACATGCCAGAGCCACTGCCACCATGAGATGCCCGGGCTTGCTGTGAAACCCTAATCCTCTGCAGGTGGTTGATAAATCCATTAGCTGGCTTGTGGCTCAGCCTAACATGCAGCATAGATGGGAACATGTGAAAGTAGAGACAATCATGTCAGCCCTTGGAGCTGCTGTGACACGAGATGCATGCCACCACTCGCGCTGCAAAGGCTGACGGAGCTCTGCCCCAGCGCACGTCCATCACAGACACAACAGCAATAGCGCTGGTGTTGGCTGCCAGCCTGAGAAATCCACTGACCGCCGTGGCCCTGCTCACCTTTGCCTCCCTCCAGCACACAAACTAGGCTGGTAATGGAAACAATTTACAAGGCAATAATTTTCAATTGCTGTCACTGATTAATGGCCACAAACACAGAGGCAGAGCAGAAACTCATCTATTATTCCTCCAAGAAATAAATACCTCAACCATTTATTTGGCCTTACAGTAAAAAAGAGCCTGTTACAAGAATTGCTCTGAAATTTTCTGCTTGTCTGAGCAGATAGCTCTATAAAAAGATCAACACTTTCTAGCAAAACAGGGCAGGGCTTGCTTTCATTTTATAAATACAAGAAAACAATCTTTGGCTTTGCAGAATGAAATGAAACAGAAAGGGAGGTGGGAATACTGGCTTTGCAGGGTCCTTTACTCAGTTTTTCCCCATGTTTTCTGACCCCTCCTAAACTGATTTGCTATTTAGTGTCGTCATGATGGTGGCTTGGACTAGAGGACTAAGTGGATGGCATCGCTCTCCCCCTACAGCATTTTTCAGACCCTTCAGAGAGTTCTTCCATCTCACATAATTTGAGCAGATTTTTTTCTAGTAAGATTTATGACAGTGTCAATCTTAACTCTATTCCTTTTGCAAATGACAAATATTTCACATTGTTAAAAAAATGTCACTAGCATCAGCACCAAACCCCCCAAAAATCTGAGGTTTTCTGGGGGAAAGCTGTAACATAAAACAGGGGAAATGTTTTCCTATGTTACTGGCATGTTCAGGGCAGCTGAAGACTGGTATGTCATCTGATGTAATTTTATCCCAAGCTTTGCTTGGGAAGTGACATCTTGCTACACCCCTGATGCAGCCTGAAGTGCAGTACGCTAAGCCAAGCCAGCACCTGGCCATCTTTGTCTCTGCTGTGCTGGAAGGGAGGGACAGGACTGACCTTGCTCCTTCACCAGGGGAATCCTTCATACTGTGAACGTAGTAAATGTTGGCTGAAGTAAATAATGCTTGAACTGTAGCACTCCTCTGCTCGTGGAGCTGCTGCGTAAGAACTTTGACTGAGGCCAGAGGTAGTTCCTTTAGCTTTCAAACTTGACATTTTAACTTCATATGAGCCACCAGTATCAGAGTCAGTTAGATAAGGAGGCTAATTTGTGCTGTTGCTCATACTTACTGGGATACTTCATTGGTTTTCTAGGCTGCATGACAAAAAGGGACAGGTAAGGTCTGCTTTTCTCCTGCCTGTGTGTTAGCTATGCCAGGATGGGACTAACCAAAATTATTGCTCCCATAATATCTGCAAAACACTTTGTCATCATTGCTTGGATATATTGAAAATTATCTTGAAGCAGAGATTCAGGGCCTGGGCTTCCTCTTCTTTTTTCTATATCTGCTACACAAAGTCGTTATATTGTGAGAGTGAATAATCATCCCTAATGATCTCTGCAGACATGTTCGTACTTGCTGCCTATGTCCTTCTAATGTCATTGCCCAGCATTGGACTAGTGCCAGGATTAACAAGCATTTCCTTAACATTGGGAAGTGAGACATCACATGAATATTATCTTTGAATTGCTTCTGGCTGTTTTTTGCCAGCCATCTGTCCAAACAATCATTTGTCTAGGCTGAATATGGTGCTCTGATTCAGATCTTTAGTGCTGTTCCTTTCCATGGGATCTAACTTGCCCACTCCACTCAAACCAGCACATCCCAGCACAGACCTGTCTCAAAACGTGTGAAGTGCTTAAATCACACTCTTGTTGTGTGTCAGAAAGAGAAGGCTCTCTCCCTGAGAGAGACTTGCTCCAGAGTGGCCAGCAGCCTAGCGTGGAAGGCTTCTGAACCAGCAAGGCAGCAGACGCAGGGTGAAGCCAGGGCTCTGTCTGACAGGGAACAAGAACTCGGCCTGGGCATCCCACGAGTGCCTTGAACGCCAGGCTGCTGTTGTTCAGAAGGTTTCTCTCTTTCTTTGTACCAAGCAGAGAAGCTTTTTCTCTCAAATCTACTCTAAAAAACAACACAGAAATAATTTACCTTTCTTTGGCATCTAGTGCCTAAGAGCCTGGCATTTTAAGTTCCCCGAATAATATCTATGGGAAGTAAGGAGGATCTGTTTTGTCACCATTTTGCAGACCAGGAGATGAGAACAACCATCCTGCAAGATAAAATAGCCCTAATAAAACAGGACACTGACACAGCTCTTTGAACCAGGCCGCGCATCTCTCGGTCTCGTATCCTGAGCAACACAGGCTACAGGCAAGCACGCTAACCCCTGAAACATTTACCCCTAGTCCCGCTCTGCAGTGCACCCTGCTTGGATGGAAGATCTCACTAACTTCTGCCCTAGCCCATGTAACTGCCAGAGTCTGGATCTGCCCTCTCAGGTCTGAATATGGATTCAGCAGTCAGGCTTGTATACACATACTTCTCAAAATCTTCTAGCAAGGCAAGCTAAAAGGGCTACAATTTCTACAGGAGAAACCACATGAATTATGCGTTTTAGAGGCCTAACTATAGTGAAGTATAGTACTTGCCAACGTGTGTATCTTATTTTCAAACTGTAATTCAGCCAATTTCAATTAATAAACTGGATCATGTATTTGTTTACAGTACTCTTTGTTTGAAAGAGAAGTCACATTTATAATAATCACATACACATGGAAGTCACTTTATTCATGTTTTATCAGTTGTTGATGATTTTAGACTATTCCTTATTCCAGTTTCACTGAAGTGAGCACTATTGTAGTTCAGAATCTGATTAAAGAAAAATTAGTGAAATAAGTTTGTTTGCTAAGCTCTGCAAATGAGGTGAGAATTATTTCTGTTTGGTACCAGATCTGTCCTGGGGTTTCTGCTGATATATAACACTGGTATACTCTCTGCCTGCCCCAAAACTCAGCCACGTGCCAGGTATAACTTTGCAGCTGCAGCTGAGTGACTAATATCACTTTATTTTCCTCATTTATTCCGGTCTTTCCGGAGTGAGTGCACGTTTCAGGCATTTGACAGATTGAAGTGCTGCTGTCAGCCAGCACAACCTTGCAAGCAATATCTTTCAAACGCTGCTCTCCACATTGTCCAGCTTGCATCATTCCCATGCAAACCAAGCCAAATTAATGACTTTTTAAAGTCCCTATTACAAAAGAGTAGAAAGTGTGTACATGGGACTTTGAAAAAGGACTTGCTGCCAAAACCGATGGCAAAGTTAACACCATATTCAATTGTTTTTAACAGTTGCAAAACAGAATGTTCTCTTTTCCAATTCATTTAAGTTTTACGATGGCCTTAGCCTAAACTATGATTGTATTAACAGAAGGAGGTAAATAGTGATAGATTTTCTGCTGGAATATATATTTGTTCATTGTTGTGCTTCAGCTTGCATGTGAAAAATCATTTTCATTAATTTCATCTTTATTGAATTAATACATTTATGTTCCCTATTTTCCTGTATTTTGCAATCCCAGAATAAGTATTTAACCATACATAAAGGATTTTTAATATTTCTGCCTGTTGTCGCTCCCCTAAACTTCCAGATTCCTAGCAAGTAGATCAACTGTGAGATACCCTTCTTCCCTCTGAGTGCACTGTGCTTCACAAACAGCTTCACTGACACCAGTGGACGTCCTTGTCACATCTGGCAGCAGCTATTGAACCGCAATTTATCAGCCTAGTGCGATTCTGGCAGTTCCAGCAGGGTGACTAGCCTGATAGAAGTAACAATTGTTCATATAGTTCATATGGTCGTAAGCCCAACAGCAGCAGGATAAAACAGAGAAAAATTTGGGAAGGGTTAGGGTAAAAGTTAAATAACTGTGAACACAGCTATTACAATCTGGCCCTCAATCATAAACAGTGGTGTCGAATGCTGTAGGACGACTGCAAATCTTTTGTGATGCAAAACAGATAAGCAATCTTTCATGTTTGAAGATCATCTACACACGCCAGGACGCTTCATACAAACATAGGTTGCACCCAATGGACATCCGCAGAGACCATTTCAGCTTTGTTGCAGAAATTGTTGCAATAGCTTGTATGGACAAATGGAAAATATTATGCCTTGTTTTTTCAGCTACAATGTCATGAGGGATTTTTCTTTGTAAGACTTAATCCTGCTCACACTGTGTCTCCCCAAATCATCCTGCTTGTTTTGCTATTTCAAAAGAACCACCTTACAAGCATTTATGCTTGTGTTTGCTAAATAATACAATAAGAGCTCAATTCAAATACAGAGCTAATCCCACAACATTTCTTTTCATTTCACCTAGTTTATTGTTTCATCATGTTTATTAAGTGTTTGAGACCAAAGTCACTCTTGTAATAGTCAAGGAATGGGAGTTAGTTAAGAACCACAGCTAAAATTAATAAACTTGTCGAAATCTACAGGGCTTGATAATAAACAGCAGGATGTTTTGTGATGACAACTCCATCCTTACAGAAATCTGCACTTCACAAAACTGGAACTCAATTGTTAGTTTCACATGTCTGATTACCATGAATAAGGATGCTAGGCACCCGGGAGACTGGCTGTGGGAATGGATAAGGACACGCAAAGCCTTCTGGCTCTCCATCAGAAAACTTAGTGTGGATCAGTAAAGGCCATATGTAGGTATTCAGGGAAAAGCTGCCTCGAGTATTTGAAGCAGTGAAGTGTAGCTCTTGCAAATACCAGTTTTAGGAAGTCAGAATTGATCTAGGTCATTCAGCTCAGAGGTTGGAGGATGAACAGTGGAAGTCTGTAACTCTGGCTCTTTCCTCCTTTGAGGTGTTTCCCCAGCTTCAGGCTGCTCACAGACACAAAGGGCAGTCTTCAGAAATTACTGCTACTGTTGCTCATACCATTCACTGCTCTTTGGCTGCACCAGTCTTTGTGCTGCTCTGGCAACACAGAGCAGCCATCGGCCCTTTAATGCTCTCACCGGGAGGATTTACTGCAGAGCGCGGCAGGCAGAATGCCGCCATGAGCCCCCACGATGTTCTCTCGCAGGGCATTCCCAGTGGCTTTCGTTATTTGAGTTCTCAGTGTGAGGGCCCACCTGGATGCTCAGGTGGGCTTCGAGAGCCAGGCAGAAGCCAGGATGAAAGAAGACCCTCTTTCCTAATTGCAGCTAATGAGAGATGGGCTGCTGAAGGTTGGTATGAGCAAAGGAAGAAGAGGGAACTTCAAATGGTGAGATGAAGAGCCTGGCCTTTGCCTTACACGTGTTTTCCTCAGTATGCATAGTGCATGAAGGAACTGTGGCAAGAGCCTCTGAAAGTGGGTCTGAAACACTGACAGCCAGGCGACAGGCTGTGCGCAGGGCTGTCTTCACCTTGGCCAAGGTAAATGGAAAAGATTTCCAGCTTTGTGCTGCATCTCCTTCTATTTGATCAAATGACATAAGTGTTGGGTTTTGGGGGGGGTTATTTTATTACCTCTGGGCCCACCAGATTGTGAAATGACTATGGGTGGAGGGTTGATTGTGTTTGGGCTTTTTTTACCATGACAAGAGAAGTGAAGTCTAGTGGAAATTCTCTAAGTTCCTTAACCCCAGACATGAAGGTGTCTAAGCAGATCTTTGCTTCCTTGCTCAGGCAATACATACTGTTTCAAATTGACAGGGAGGGTTAAACATTACTTTGTTTATGGATCCTGCTATGGGAATTTCCAGTGTAGAACTTCAAGGTGGCTTTGTCTTGAAAAGAAAGGGAAACAAGGATTAAATTTTAGCAGTCTTGATTTTTTTTAACTAATAGCTGGTTAACTGCAGGGTTTCCAAACCCTGTGTCTCTTCAAACTGTGTCACTTCTTTATGTGGGAGACACTAAACAGTGAAAATGAGGAAATACCAGAAACGAGAACTTTAATTGTCGTATGAAGTTAGTTTTATAGTGTTAATGTAGACAATATAGAGAAGTGACAGGATTTGCCTTTAGTATAGGTCTTGTTGAAATAATTAGCACTAAAGAGACAAAGCTTTGAAGAACTGGATCCTGATATGCCATGAAATACTAATTTCTAGTCAGTCATTTAAATCAGAAGTGTTGAAAAGAGAAGTTGTTCCAAGACTCCTCAGAAAGTCTGTTGAACAGTTAGATGGGAATAATGAGGGGGAGTGGGGAAGAAAGCGTTTTTTTGGTTTTGTTTTCTTTTTTAACTTAAAACCTGAGATGTAGTTTACCACTTATATTATTGATGAATCCCTTGCTATTTCTCTCATGTAATCATATGATGCTGACCAAAACTAGAAAGGAAATGTTTGAAATGTACACCGAAGCCCCTTCTCCTGTTTCAGCAATTTGTATTGTGGGATATAGAGTAATACGAACTAGCAAAACTGCTAGTCTTGGTTAACACTGTTTTGGAAGATTTATTACCTCCCAAAACACGAGAAATTCTTCTCAGTTGACTGACTTTATAGTAGCAAGATCTCAACTGAAAAAAAAACATGTACTGCGGCAATGTTTGAAAAAATTCCCTTTGTACTACTGTGTTGTAACAGACTGCCAGCCAATGTCATCCACATGGCTGCTTGGTAGCAAAAAAGATCTTCAGCATTTCTTCTTACTAAACTGAAACATTTTATATATATTTCAAAAGCATCCTGTCATTTCAAAATAGCTCACATACATTTAGTTTTACTTTGAAAAGGAAAACAAGGTTCACACCACTTATAGTTCGCCTTCACTTCCTATCACTCACTTCTTCTGTCCTTTTTCAATCATCGTTCAGCAGGGACTCCACTATGCTAACCAATTTTAAGCAGGATTCCTTAAATTAAACAGGCCCAAGTTTATACAGCAGAGAACAAAGGGCTGCTTAAGGAAGTGCCACCAGTGGAGTGACTCCCACAGACAGGGAGCCTGGAGTCTGACTTACTTCATGAGCTGAGCTCACGTGAACCCCGAGTTCATCACAGTCAAAATGCTTTGCCCACAAGACCAGAACAAGCCAAGAGAACAGTCAGATAGCAAGCAAATGCAAAACTACTGAGGCAAGGATGTCTTGTGTCCTTGACCTGTGCCTTCAGTTGCACAGCAGTCTGTTGCCATTAATAATTCTTGTGTGTAGCATGGAACTCCAGTCTGAATTGGGCTGTGTTATCCTTCATGCAATACAAAGACCCAAGAGACTTTTTTCTGCTTGGGATGCATTTCTGGTGACCCTTGGACTCTGGCAGCAGCCTGGTCTATCTATGCCTTATTCTCTTGCTAAATCTACACCAGAGACAGAGGTGCTGGAGTTCTGACTGCAGAGCACCACCCCAGTGTACAGTGGTGAACTCTGGTGGGACCAGATTCAGCCTTAGGACAGAGCCCTAAGGTTTGGGGTCCCTCCTTAATCCAGAGATCACAGCTTGCTGGCCATCCAAGAGGGTTCCACAGCAGTTCCAAAACTGAAGTTTTTACCCCCCTCATCTTCCCTGCATACCAATTCTTCAGATCTCTGAGCAGCCTATAACAGAATTATTTCCTTATTTCCTTATTCTATCCATTAGCTATTCGCATATCGTCTGTTGTATCACACACAGCTCGCCAGCTTTCTCTGGGCCTGCCTTCTTATTCCAGTTCTGTACAACATTCAGCACAACAGATTTAGGGGCTCCAGAAAGAGGGATGAATAATGCCTGCACACAACTCTGCTAGCTTCTCAAGTGTGAATCCTGGAAGTGCGGATAAAAATCCAAATTAATATCATTTTACGTCACTTTTCCCTTTTCATAGCGGCAGTAAAGTGAAATCTCACCCTCCAGAGCTGTTTCACCACTGAGCCAGCCACCCTTTCAGTAATGCTCCTGAGAAGAACGGGTACAAAGGGAGCCTTCTGGAATGGCACTTCTCATGGGCAGACTGCAAAACTGCCAGGCACTTGCTAAATGTACTGCTGTTCAGGGAAGCGGTGTTGCCCAAAACTTCATACAAAATTCTTCCAACTCGTTTTTGCAGAATAAGTGGTGTACACGTGTATTAAGATCATGACTTTTTAGCTAGCTGTTCTCCTGAATACCCCTAAGTACTTCATGAATAGTATAGAAGAAAAGAAAATACACAAACAACTCTTCAAAAGAAAATTTTCTGTCCAAGCCAATACATCCATAGCCATGCCTTTATCCTTGTAGCATAAAGCCATTATAAACATTAAAATGTGACAAAATAAAAAAATATTTTTGAAAAACTTCATAGATGTCACTCAGGACTTCACTAAAATAGGTACTTACAGTATAAGAAAATGGAGAGTAACTTTTCAAAATTTATTATTAAAGTTCCAAAACCTTTATCTTCATACGGGTTTTCGATTATTAATTTTGGGAGCACACCTTTTAGATGCAGTTATAAGGTACATCTGTTTTTATAGCAAATGAATTATTATTGCGTGCAAATCTAACCCCGCTGGTGTTTGCATGTTCAGCCAGACACGCAGTTCTGCGCGCTCAGCATCCCTCTTGTGCCTATCAGATGTTGTCAACGTTTTGGCATGGAATTCCCTCGGTCCTGCTTTCTGGATCAACGCTCCCAGCCCCGAGGTGCCGCAGTGCACCTGCGGGCAGAGGGAGCGGGCAGCTGCATCGCCCCGCTCGCGCACCTGTGCTGGAGGTGTCTGCTTTGCCTCTGCCGCTTCTGTGGATGCTGCACTGACACTCCGACAGAAAAAGGAGGCTGAGCGCTTTAACAGTAATGTGAAGAGTATTTTGCAACATGGGAGCATAAAAGCACAAGTTTTAATGGTTATGACTAGAATTATCAAAATGCATCACAATAGAGAAGCAAAAGAACAAGTTTAATTGTTTTTATTATAACTGGCAATTTACTAAGAAGCAGATTGTTGTCAATGAAACTACTCATATGGGTAAAACGGGCAGGAGTTCGCTCTACAGCTCTCTAAGGCTGAAATCTAATCACTTTGGTTAATTTGTTATTTATCCAGAACATTTTGTTTATTACCTTATTGTCCTTCACAAGTAACTCTGTGTATAAATTTCTCTGCTCCCTCTCTTCTGATTATATGGTTGTAGAACCTGAATGTATCAATTTAAATAATTCAGCAGATGCCGCTGTCTGTAACCACCATTTCAAACAGGGTCATGGGTACTTCTTCTAAACAGGCTGTCAGAACAACTGTTCTCTTTCTGCTGCTCTCTTAAATCACAGTCGTTGTGTGCCACCCAGAGTTGGGACAGCAGAGCCAGGGCGCAGGCGGGGTTTGGAGGGGAGGATGAGTCACCACGGTCCTTGTGTGTCAAGCATCCCCTCCCATGTTTCCCTAGAGACGAGGGACTTTGAATACAGCTAAAAAATAAATGTGTCTTCCCATGACAAAACACAGCGAGGAAAACAGCATCTTCAGTATCTACACAGACACGACGGGTGGCAGAAAACTGATACTTAGTATGGTGCAAATGCTTACCTATATGTGTTCTGTTTACCTATGACTCACTGCTAAACAGATCATTTCTCATCCTGCAAGGGACAGAGGGGCGGGAGTGATAAAGAATGTTAACCCAGTCCCAGCTTATCCTGCTGGCAACACAAAAAGGCTCACCCTAAAACATTCAATGCTACATTTTCCCTCTTCCATGGTGACTTCTATTGGGACTGACATTCCATCTCCCCCCTCTGCATGCGATAACATTCTGCATTTCCATCCACCCAACAGTATTTTTAGCACAAATTCCCTAGATGGGAAGCAAAACCACAAGGTTGTATCTCAGTCCAATGGTATCACTTCAGACTGCTGCCATGAGCTGGTACTTAAGTCATACATCCTTAATTATATCAGATACCTACTAGGATTGCATTCTTTGCCCTGGAAGGCTGCTGTGGTATGTCATGTGTCAAATCACACCACAAGCAAAAGATATTCACTGTACCTTTTTTGGGCAGTTGTCACAAAACATAACCTACGTGCATGTTCCCGTTCCATGCTGTAGGCAGCCAGGCACCAGAAGCGACTTTGGGCTCTGGACCCCAGAGTCACCCTGTCTGAGTCTTCCCCGGGGCTTGATTCACCCACCCTTTCTTGCACAGCACCTACAGCAGAGCGGTGAGCTCCAGCCTCGGAGCTGGCGCCCGAGCTTCAGGCACTGCACCGAGCCACCACTGAGCCCAGGCCCTGCTGCTGGCCCTCATCGTCTTTTCATGAATGATTTGTCAACCTTTCTTGGTTTTTCGCTGGTTTAAGCACAACCAGCTTTCCACGGGACCACACAAAATGCTCCTGCAAACACCAGGGCGGGGGAGTGGTGGGATGACAGCAAGTAGCTGGAGGGTGAGGAAGGGTGGACAGCTTCTTTCAACACCAGAGCTGGTCTACGCTACCAGAGAGCATTCACAAAACTGCAGCCACTGCTGACTATCAAGAGCATGAGTAACGTAATAGAAAAAATACAGCTTCTATTCCTTGCACTTAGAGACAGGTACAGAAAAAACTCTTGGGAGGTAGAAAGCTCTGGCATCAACTATGGTGTTTCCTGAGGGGAGATGTTACAGTGTGACCTGGGGTTCACAGAGACACAAAAAGCTTCTGGCTAAGGTGTGCTCTGACGGCCCGTTCTCTCTGACGGCCCATCTCCGGGCGAGGCTGCATGCCACCAGCAGCATCCACAGCCAGCACAGCCAGCGTGCTCGGAGCTCTGCACAGTGCTGAGTGTCCCGCAGAGCCGTGCCGACCTCTGAAAGCATGAGTGTCGGCACCGTGGCCATTCTGTGCTACTCCCCACCCTGCGCCTAGGCTTCTGGAAGCCTCTTTCAAAGGAGGGTACAGTGCTAAAGAAACACCAGTTTATCCCCACACAGCAGCAGGTGATGTATGATGTGAAGATCCTCACATTCACGCAGATCCAAGAGGTGGTCTAGGCAGACACTGACACAAACATGGATTCTTCTGCCTGTATGTTTCTGGGCTGTCTTGTTTTTATGCACATTAGGAAAAAATTCAGTCTCTAAATTTTCATATGTCTTTTCAATAGCAAAGCATTGATAAAGAAGAATCCATTGTGGGTTTGGGTTTAAAATTTTTTTTACTTGTAAAATGAATTTAACATTTTGAAATTATTAAAAAAGATTCAGATTTTTACCACACTGAGGGTTGGTTTTTTTAACAAACGCGATTTGGTTCAACCTCCAGGTCTGTAGAGTTAAGAAAATGGATCCCTGAGCTTTCTGTAAATAAGCTTTTAGAGAACTAATTCACAGAGCATACAATGACCAGCAAATGTTTGCTATTTCAGAAGGACAGCCGTAGCAGGAGGGGAGGAGACTTCCCACTAGGTTCCCATCAAATGATGACATGACATATGTGACCTTCCTAATAGTATAGCAGAGCATTTGTTTGAAGAGCAAGCTCCTGTTGTCCACTTGACCATAAATTAGTTCTCACCCACAGCTGTCTGAAATCCAAAGAAATTAGCTCAGGTTCTTCACATTGCTTCATTCTGACAGGAATGACTCAAACGTTTGCCTGTCATGAGTACTGTAGGTGCGTGTTGTTTAAATCTTGGCTACTAAATAGAGCTTGATATGGTATCATTATTTATTATTTAGATACAGCTGAACATTATATGGAGTAAATTTTAGAGGAGAAATTACTGATGAAAACCTCTAAAAAGAGGTATAGGCAATGACTGTTGAAATTCTGACATTCCTCAGAGAAACAAAAAATGATCGAGTATTGAATCTATTGTAAGAAAATACTTCAGGCTTATAAACTTGTGACTGGTCTTTATTCGTATTTGGGTCTTGTTGGATTCAGTGGAATGAAAGGATCTAAACTTAAAAATATTTGTCTGTAACCACTGTGACAAATTCTCTTTGTTTTATAAACAGATGGATCACGCCTCCCCAAGAGAGGCAGAATAAAGTACTCATGCACATTCACTTGTATTGGCACAAGTGCTCCTACCAAGAGTAAACTGCCCACTGGAAAAAATACAGCTATGAAAGTGAAGATCATGCTTAATTAGTAAGTTCAGTTGAAACGTGATCACAATCTTTGCACCCTGTAAGTATTCTTAAAATTTAGAAAATTAACAAAAACCTACTTATCGTAATACGAGACATTCTTTATTTATATTTAAACATGCTTGCAAACAATTACGTGTATTATGCCTCCATTTGTTACAAACGGAAGCTTGTGCTGGAGACAGATCTCTGACTAGGCAGGACCTCCCCAGCTTTGTTACCTCTCCCACCCTGTCTTCCAGAGTACTTACAAAAGAAAGAACCGGGTGTATGTCATGTTTGCATTGACCTGCCCTCTCCTGCAGCTCTTGGCAGGACATTCTGCAAGCAAGGTCCTGTATTTTATAATCTCCTGATTTTATCCTCTAGTCTACCAGAACTCAGTTCTGTTAACTTCAGGATATGGCAGAGGGCATTTCTTTGCTTGTGCAAAATGGAGCAAAAGGGTTTACCTGTGGATATATATTTGGGTCGGTTCATTCTATGAGGGGCAGTTTTTTACCATTCAAAGTCTCATAGATCACTGAACACACATGATCTATACTATTAGAAGCTTTCTGAATTGTGATGCCTTAGACTTTAACACACATACTCAATAAACATCAAGCTATCCTCGGCAATGATCACTGCAGAGGAGGAGGTCACAGTAGGCCCTGGGAAGAGTTTCTTCCTCATCTAAATGGGAGCGTTAGGGACCACCCCACAGTGCTGAGGATTTTGTCTTCCCTTTCACTGTCATTGTTTTGGGTAACATGTTCACTTCAGGTGTCATCTTAATTTTTTTTCTTTATAACAAATCTGTAAGGATAGTTCTGTTTTTCTCCAAAAATGTCTGTTACTTATGCTTGTTTCCAGGACACATCGTCCAGTGTGACTATTTCTCTTCTTAGTCCTCACTGTTCAGGACTGTAACATCGGAGAATGGAGGAGGGAGGCGACACAGTAAGCTTTTGTATAGTTGAAAGAGCCAGAAAACTAAAGCATCTGCAACCACTGCATAAATAAACCATATGACACCTTTAAAAGCTTTAACATACTCTATTTTTGGAATAAAACTAGCATCTGTGCTGACAGCTTACGTGCCAAGTTTCAGCTTGATGCAAATTTGAAAAGTCCTGAATAAAAACTGCTAAAAATCAGGAGTGCATAAACACTACCTGATCCTAACTGACATTCAAAATAGACAGTATTTAAGCTGCGGTATTTATATAGTACACGACTTCATAGCCTGCAAAGACAGAAAGTAATCTCCTTCTTTAGAAGTGCTTTACCAAGTGTATGACTGGGTCACCTGGAAGGTTGTTATAAATAGAACTACTTGGCTGAATACAAATGACGTTATAACTTGGCACCATGGTCTTGGGAAGGAGCCTGTACTCCTGCAGCGCTCTCCAGCAAAGCAGACACCTCTGCAGTCAATAGCAGTAAATTCTGCAATATCAGCTGAAAACGTGGGAGACTCTGCTATAAGTACAGCCGGTTCCCTTGTTCCCCCACTGCCAGCTCAGCCCCTTGGAAGGAGCAGGGCCACGCTCGCCCGGCTTCCCCTCCACGCCCTGCCCCAGTGGGCAGCCTGGCTCGGCCCTACCCAGGCTTTGGGGCACAGGGAGGATCTACACACATCTCCTCATTGCCTCTTCTGCTGGACAGGCTCTGCAAGACCTTTTCTCTGCCCCTTTTCTTTTTCCAGAGCGGTCAGGTGGAGCAGTGCGGGGTGAAAGTCCAGGATGAGCCTATTTCGTCACTCGGATTGAAAAGGAAAGTGATGTCCTGCTCACACCACCAGCACTGGCCAGCAAAGACAGGAGGTGATGCCAGCCTCAATAAAAATGTTTCCAGATTTATTTTCAGTAGACTGTTTTCAGTTTAAAGAACTGTAATAACTTATACAGGGACCTGGTACAGCTGTTAGCTTTAATATCTCCTATTTATATATGAAAAGTGTTTTTTAACTACAGGATTCTCTACTGCCTTACCACGTGTCTCAGGGACTCCAGTGAGCATGACCCTATTAGAGATTACGTAGAGGTGAAGATCTTCATGAAAAATGTCAGAATATTTATAAGTGCAGGAAAAGTACAAAGGGAAAATATTTCTTAAAAGAGAATTATTCAGGAAGAACTCAGATATGTCAATCCTACTATCTAGACCAATGCTTTGCTTTTATAAAGTTTCTACCAGTAGAGTCAAACATGGTGGTGGTGGGTCTTGTATACAGGGATTCTATGTGGGGCAAGGGCAGAAAATGTGATTATTAACCACCTGGTGGACATTTCCTCTGAAGACGAGAGAAGCAAAACAGCATTATTTGTTCATTTATTAAGTAAATTCAGTCACCATTGCATTAGTTGTGTTTGCTTCACTCCTTTTGTTCCACACACACCAAGGAGAGATTTTTGTGCTTTATGTTGGACAAGCAGGTGTTACTAGAATAGACACCGTTTAAGAAGAAACAGCTTTTGAGTGAGTATGAGTATTTATGTAAAAGAAGCTAGCTAGTATCCATAAAACACATCTAGATCTTACCTACTTACATTTGTGCACTTTTTTTAAAGGGCCCTTGGGGCACATGCTGGCACGACCTGCACTGGAGCCATTCAGGGTGTGCGTGGCACAGGGATGCCCTTGGCACCCATCCAATCCCATGACTGCTTCTGGTGCTCCTGGAAGACTATTAGTCATGTCACTTTCTGCCTCTTGCTGCCACGCCAGGAGCTTCTGGTGTCAGAGTCCACGCTGACTGAGGAAATGTCCTGAGGCTGCTGCCTTCCCCCAAAGCTGCTGTGAAACCTCAGGTGTGCTCCTCAGAGGCCTGGTGACCATTTCAGTATGTATGTGTGATGGGCCTGTGCTGACCCTACAGCACAGTTTGGGGTCTTGTTGGGAGTTTTTCTCTCCCTTCTGTGGTCTCAGTCTGTGGCTGCACAACACGGGGTTCCTTATCTCCACTCCCTCTCACGGCTACTCTGGTCAAGCTGTTGAAAGGCAGCCAGTGTGTTTATAGCAGTGTCAAGGGGAAATTTGCAACAGATAGCATTGTGGGAAAGTCAAGAAAAATCTCATGGAAGTGGCAGTGTTTGGTTTGGAACTGATGGTGTTTATGGGAAGCAGGGGGAAAGCCCGGGGATAGGTTTTGAAATTACTTTCTTAAACAACTGCTACCCTGAGCAGGCAAGAAGGGAAAATAAAGCAACCTTGGAAGAGGGAAGGCTGAGCCTAGGAAAGCCGGGTACCTGCCTGTTTAACACAGCACCCACCAGCTACCGCTCGGCCGGGTGCTGAGCTGGGGCACATCAGGGCCCATGCTGCAGATCTGCAGGGGGATCCATGCCCAACTCCAGCTGCACATGAGGGATGGGATTTGGGGAGAATTGTCCTCAGGGCTCGCTCTGCTGCAGGAACAGCCCCACCAGCACCCAGAAGCAGGAGAGCCTCCTCCTTCCCTTTGGGTTCCCGTGGGCTTGTAGTACAGATTAAAAGCAGAGCTGGTTTATCTTACAGACCAGCCTGAAAAGCGTGGTAGGAAAGGAGCAGATTCATCAGCAAGAACAGCACCAGTTGGCGGGTGGGGCAGTACCTGCCCCAGCCCTCTGATTTTAGTTACTGTTGTACATCTGCCAGAGGCGTTTCCTCCCTGGAGATTCAAGATCTCTGTAAGTTGTTTGGACATCTCTCCTATTTATAAAAGCCAGTCATCATCTTTTTAAGAAACAAGAAACACGATGAGAATTAGCGAACCAAGGTGTCAGAAGGAGCAAGCACTGTACCCATCCCATTCAGGAATAAATTCCCAAGGGAACACCACATACTGCTCTAAAGATGTCACATTCTCAGCAGTCTTCAAGCACCCAGCTCTGAAGCCTGCCAAAACTGACCTTGGAGACAAAGTTCATCTATGCCATCTGTCCTATAAGTTTTCAGGATACTCCTGTGAATTATTGTGTATGTGACCTGATCCCATATTTATTACCCATAAAGCTCAAACTCTAGGAATCTCCACAACGCCCATCATGCCTGTGTGCTAAGACACAGTTTCCAAAGGCGGAGAAGCGGGAGCGCAGCCATGCGCAGTGCTGCTCCCGCCGGGGCCGGCTCCCCCGGGGCTGGGAACGCCGCCGCGCCGGTGCTGGAGGGAGCTGCAGCCCTGGGTACCGCACCAGCACCGGGCACCAGCACCAGGCACTGGCACCACCGCGGCGTCCTGCACAAGGGGCGTGAGCATGTCGGGATCACTCGAGTTCTGTCTCTCACTGTCACTTCAGTTCAAGAATGTGCTCTTTTTAAAGAAACCAGGCAGCTAGCTGGGTAACCCCTGAGTAAGCAAAGATTTGAAAAGCTGTGCTAAACAGAAATCTCAATTCTAACAGTATTTTACAACTTTATTGGTCATATCATGACAAAGGTACAGAAGCGACTTTCGGAATTAAACTGCCTCCTCATTTGAACCTTCTTTGGCATGGCATACTTGTTTCTTATTTCCAGACAGAAATCGGATAAAATTCTGTGTCTAATATCTGCCTCTATCTCATTTTAAAAATTTTCCAGATCAGACATTGCAGAGATAGAGGGTTACCTCCTACCCTTAACTTTTGTCACTAGCTACACCTTGGGGGAGATCATGCTACTGTTTCATCTTGTAAGAGTTTAAGGGAAGTTAACTCAAGTTTAAGGGTTGAATAACCAACACCAACTTTCTGGAGAGAAGAAATGGAAACCTTAGTAAAAGTTGCGTGATCAGTAAGTTCATTCTCTTCACTTGGTGAATTTTTCTCTTGCTATGTCTCTCTTCTCGTGTTTGCACACGCTGCATTATCACAGATAACCTCAGTCTGGACATCACTAAAATAGCCACAGTGTTTCTAAAATAAAGGCTAATGATTTCTTTCAATGCAAAAGTCCTGTTCCGTGGCAAGGGTTAATATCATATTCAGCTTATTCAGGCAGACAAAAAAGAGTTAATCACTAACCTAAAAAAACAGCTGTTGCCTAGGCACCAGCGTCCATGAGCCTTTTACTGGTACCTGGTACAGATGTTGTATTGCACCAGTCAGTGATGACAAAGAACCCAAAATGCAAATGTAATGATGCAGGTAAGACAGAACTGCTGATTACCTCTGACTTCTTTGTACTAGGAATGCCCAAGCAGGATGCATCCCATCTGATGATGTACCTTCAATCAAAAGTTTATCATTTGCCAAAGAGAAAGATATAATTGACTATCTGCCAAGACAAAACAACAGCTGGCTAACTTGGCGTGTAAGTGCCTCAGATGAATTAGCTGAGGAGTTCTTCGCACCACCTTTCTAAATGTTTATAAACTCTTTAAAAAATGGGGCTTTCCAAGTACTGGAGGACAGCCAAAAGGTAAGTGAGAGTTATAGATTAGTTCATCTAATGTTAGTCATAGGGCTTGGCGGACAGTCAATTATATCTTTCTCTTTGGCAAATGGTAAACTTTTGATTGAAGGTAGTGTGGACTTGGCTCAGGAGAGTTTGCATGCACCTTCCACATGTGCTGCTGGAAAGAGGGAGATTTTCTCTCTTGCAGGTGAAGGCATATGATCCAGGGACTGAAAGACAGACTAAGACAAGTTCAAGTTTGACATAATTTCCTACTCCCAGCAAGAATAATAAACATAACTGGACTAGCTTGTCAGCAATGGCAGACAGATTCACAATCATTTGGATTCTTTAGGACAAAATTCCCCAAATTTACACCTTAGTCCAACTTGAAGGGAAACAGATGGCTGCCAGTAGGGGAGGTCGGACAAGACCAGGGTCATCCCATACATGTTCTGAGGCTGTGCAGTCCCAGAACAGTCATGACTCGCGGGCAGATGTGAACTTCTCTAATGAGTGATGTGGGCAGGTGGCACAGGAGGGTAGAGCAGCTCGGGAGCTAGCTGGCTGGGGAGTCCAGAAGCCATGCAGCCTCTGATTTTGATGATTCACGTGGCAAGCATGGTGAGCTCTCCAACTGAGTCGGCAGAGCAACGGGTGGATTTCGGTGGCATCTTGCCTGAGTTCTGCTAAAAGGTCACTGAAAAAGATGTTTCATTGTAAAACATTTCTATTTCAATGAATCAGGTCTTTCTGTTGAAACCGAAATGTTTTGCTGAAAACCTGTTGTGTTGGAAAACTCCCAACCATTTGTCTTGCTCCTACTCCCATAGAGAGGAAATGGATTGTCTGCAGACTTTGCTTCCTCTTTCGATGTTTCAGCTATCCTGTGCTTCCCCTTGTGCCCACTCAGGGTTCATCTCACAAAGCATGCATCTGTTAAGCGGTCCAAATATTTTGTGTTGGGAAGTGTATGAGAACTTCAAACAGTATGAAGAGAAAGAAACAGTGCTACTTGATAAAGGACAGCGACGCAGTATAGCTGTGTGATGAGACTGCATCACCAACTGAACAGGAAACGCAGCCTACCTTTTCTAAAGGACACAGGTCACTGCAATTCCTGAAATGCCAGTTTGCACCAGGGATCTTTGACACTCTTTGACTGCAAACACTAGGAAAGCATTTGAGGGCCAGGAAAAAAACCATAATGGGCCAAACCCACACCTAATGAATCAAACCAGGGCTGATTTTAGCTGCAGCTGCATTTTGACTTCTGACTGCGGAGGCATATGTGAGGTACACTGAATTATTTGTCATGACAATACTAGCCAGGGCATTTAGCCCTTTTTATTTTTTTCATTTGTGCATCACTCCCAAATGCCAGTCTCTGCAAGTGTATCTATTACTTGTAAGCATTTACTAATCATTTATGAACAAATGTTAGCATTTGGTTTGTTTCCATCTGTCATTGCTAGCGGCGGTCTGTGCCTGGCCACGTCATTGCACAGAGATGTGCCGTTGACTTTTTCCCCTTCCTGACAACTCAAACTCTTGAAATAAGTTGCCAAGAAAGTCGTCTACTGGTTGAAAGGATCAACACCCTGCTAAGCCAAGATTGTTCTCCCACAAGTACAAGAAAATATGTTCAGGGTCACGTACTGCCTGTGCCCCCCCCGTAGTCATTCAGGGGTGTTCCTGCCATGTACATATGCTGATCTGAGCCAGCAGCGCGGCATGCCAGCGTGGGGTCCAGCGCAGGCTGCAAACTCATCCAGGAACCGCAGTGGATGTGTAGGCCCAGGCAGCATGTACTTGGCACGAGGAACAGTTTTTGATTGAACTTTACCTTTCCCACACTCACCAAAAAATACTGTGAAGTAGCTGGCACCACGTGATTTAAGATTTTTAGGCAGCTCAGAAGAGATTAAAAAAACCAAGGAAAAGGGTCCTCAGAAGGATAAAGGAGGGAACATAATAACAGTTGAGGCTGGAAAAGCAACGACCAAGACATTGCCAGCCTCAAAGAAAAAAATTTAAACATTATGAAAGGTGATGCAAACACTTTCAAAATAAAGCCATTGAGTGTGCACGGCCCTTTGTCAAGGCTCCCAGGCCATCTGGCCAACAAATTCATGAAGTCTTGTAAAATGGCAGTTGCATATCTCTGTTTAGTTTTGCAAAATTTTGTACATTGTGTATGCCACAAATCTTGTCTGTTAGAAGGCAGACTGTCTTTATCCTGTTTTCTGACTGCTCCATTGCCCGCTATCCTGGTTTATCACTTTGGCAACAAATGATTGCAGGGTTGACATGTATTGTCTCGTTACACGCAGCACTGCTGTACCCATCTAGCATCCATCCGTGCTTGCAAATCGAAAGCCAGTTTAGACATGCCTCTCCCAGCTGTGGTTACATCTTGGACTGCCTTGTGGATCTATGAATTATGTTGAAACACTTTTAGTTACAAACCCTAGGCACCAGATGTATGCTACCTTTGTCAGAAGTAGGAAAATGCATTTGCTCCTCCTTCAGTATGTGGTCCTTTCACTCTCTTATGAAAATAGGCCTATTTTCATAATTGCCATCGGTCAAAATACTCACCTGAGTTAGTTTAGTTCAACAGAACACTTCAGCTTCCAATAGCACAGGGCAGTACGGACAGTAAAAATTGGCGTCTGATGTTGCGTTAGCTTTCTGTGAAATAATCTTGGTAGAAGTGGTTTTGAAGCTATGAAAAATCAGGCCTTCATAGCTCAAAGGAATTAAAAACAAGCATTATGAACTCTTTTGTATTCTTGCCTTCCTACATTCCTATTTCCTTTTGCTTCATCTCTCTCTGCAGGCTCAAGGGAGCAGATCCTTCCATGTTTCAAGTTGGCACAGCTCCACAAAACAGCTGTGCCAATTACTTCCAGTTGGGGACTGCCGCTGGGTGTATAGCTGCTTGTACTGAAGTTGTTGCAATTACTATCATTATGTTATTTCTTGGCACGGAAAGGAAAAAGATGAGTGAGTGTTCAGGGGGCTTTGTTTAAGTGCAGCAGGCCACTTATTCATGCAAGCCACCGGGAGCAACTGGGAAGTAAGCACAGTGAGGAGTGAACTTTATGGAAAACCAGTTCTCATATTTAACTTGGTAAGGAGACAAAGCGATTTCTTAATGAAACCTTATAAACTCCAGGTCTGCCAGTTCCTTCTAAAAGGCAAAGCATTTTTCAGCGTGTTAGATTAACAGTGCAGTACCTATTATGCCCTTGCTTTTATGCAGCTTACAGAGATCTTTACCACAGCTCCAACCTGCAGGAGCTACTTGTGTCATGCCAATGCTGAGAAAAACTATCACGTGGTTTACCTCCATCTGAAAAACAATTTTGAAGGTTTTTTTTCATGTGGTCTGTAACACCATTCACACTCCTTTGATGCTGAAGCCGGGACGGGAACTCTTCTCCAGACACAAAATTAGAATGGTCTGAAAGCAGCTTATTTCGCCTGGCAGCTGATGGTTTGAAGAACCTGAGTTTTAGGCAGCTTAGCGTACACAAGCACGGCACCCCTGGCACGCGGAAGGACGCCCGTACCTTTGCACACCACACCAAGCGGCAGGTCAGCACCCCACAGACAAATGCTGTATCACGTCTAGATGTTGCGCTGCAACCAGCTCAACATAGCACGTCTTCTGAAAATGTTTTTTTTTAATATTATCACAGCAAAGCTTCAGCAAGCCCGGGCTGCCGCCACGGGCTTCCCGAGACCCGTCCGGCGCAGGGCCGAGGCCTGCCACCGCACAGGCCCTGGCCCCGCTCCGGCTGTGCCACCGGAGCAGTTTTACACGGCACGTCTGCGTTTCTCCTCGTTGGGGCGTGACTGGAAGCCGGGATGAGGCACCGTGAGGCGGCAGGGCCGTGGGACCGGCGCCGCCAGCCGCCCCTGGTCCCTGCCAGCCGCGCAGCTCGCAGCGCCGGCCCGCCGTGCCGGAGGAGCGGGAGCGCCGTGCCGGCACCTGCCCGAGGCCCCTTCACCGCAGCGTTCTATTCACCACTCGTGGGTTTAACTCGTTGCCATGCCCCGGCCCGGCCTGCCCCCCGCGGGGGGGGGCCGCGACTTCGCCGGGAGGCGGGAGACCGCGGCCGGGGGAAGCATCGCCTCACGGGGTGCGGGAGGTGGGGGCTGCGGGGGCTGCACGGCCCCCAGGGGCCCGGCGGTGCCCCCCCCGCCCCAGCGAGCGAACCCCCGCGGGGGCGCGGCCGGCGCGGCTGCGCAGAGAGCGCGGG
>Ga0065711_1030247_pt1 | contig 33136 bp, 23 predicted proteins | sample Hoacrofraction12_FD_59098 | JGI IMG/M metagenome (GOLD analysis project Ga0065711, IMG submission 59098) | Hoatzin crop microbial communities from Cojedes, Venezuela - Epithelial fraction 12 v2 (version 2) | ecosystem: Host-associated > Birds > Digestive system > Esophagus > Crop | place...
CCATCCCACCCCACCCCATCACATCCCATCCCACCCCATCCCATCACATCGAACCCCACTGACCCCACCCCACTCCACTGCATCCCATCGCATCCCACTCCATCCCATCCAACCCCACCCCATCCTGCTCTATCCCGTCCCACCCCATCCCACCCTCCTGTCCTGGCTGGAGATGCTGTGTCCCACACCTCTCTTTGGGTGGTTTAGAGGTCAGGGGGCTCGGCTCCCTCTGAGCCCTGTGGTGGCATCCAGCCCACCCCCGAGCTCACAGCGCGAGGCAGCAGGTTGCTGCGGCTCCTGGCCTGGGGTTGCTGGTGTTGGCCTTTCTTGCACCACTTTGGCTAACACCGTAACTCCAGATGGGCTTGATGCGGTTCGCAGGGAATTACAAAAACTCCAGCTAATGTCCATCATACTAAGAAGGAGGACCCAAGTATAGCATCTCTGCTATACTGTTAACACAATGTGCTAATAATGTGTATTTACTCTGAAACAAAGCTTCGTTATTTTTGCATTAATACGTGATGGTAGCTGTGAGCTGATGACTGTGGCCACCTTGTTGAATGTATGTTGTGAGTTTGATACCATGCTCTGCAATGAAGTTTCCGACTGATGTTGTCATGGTTGTGTTGCTTTGACTTGCTGTAAGCTGTCTGTAGCAGAAAATCCCAGTATAAATCACAGAACACAATTTCACCAAGGTATTGCAGTATGGAAAGTAAAGCTCTCAGGAGAACATACTGAACATAAGTAAGTATGTATTTAATAAACATGTATGTATTTAAAATTAATACATCAAGCATTTATAAACATTTTTCTTTCTTACTAATACCTCCTAGGTCTTAATTCTGAGAAAGACAAAACCAAAATTAATTTGGAGAGGTTTTTTAGGTGGACTATGAAATAAGTGGGGTTTTTTCTTCATGAATGCAAATGTCAGGCTTTCCGTCATAACTCTAATTTTCAGGGGGTTATTAATTTGGAAGTTGTAGCTTTTATTTGTATTATAGTTATATTTTAATCGGCTATTCCATTTCAGGGTATTTTGTCTTTTGTCAATGAGAACAGCACCTTGGCCCGACAGCATAGATATCCCTGAATTAGTAAAGAACAATTAATTCAAAAGGCAATCGTAACAGAACTGCTTGTGTGAAGGGAAGAAGAGGGATTTCAGTAACGATTTTATTACAGCTTTGTAATCATCGATACCTGACTTGGCAGCAGAAGGAATTAAAATTTTGCAGAGCCACCAATTCTTGGAGGCAGCGCAGGACACAAAGGGGTGGACGCCCGCCTTGTTGTCAGAGACAGGCCTGGTGCTGTGACGCTGCCAGGGTTATGAGTTCAAGCTGAAGACGTTAATTCAAATAGATATTTTCTGGTCAGAGGTGCTGTACCTCACAGGCCTGAATAACAGACACCAAAGAAGAAGAGGAAGAGATAAACTGAAGGGAGAAATTTGTTTACAGTCATCTGCAGTTTCTATCGTTACTCTCATCTTTTGCTGCACTGAGCCGATCCCTGCTCTTTAGGGGCCGGACTCCAGCAGTCACATTCACAGAGAGCAGCATCATCCTCTACGTGAGACCCACTGATGATTCTGTAAGTGCAGAGGAAGCAAAGTGTGGTCCTAAGGAGGTGGAGGATGAGAAGCGGGTGATCAAGAAAAATAACTTAGAAGATCCTAAGGAAAGATAATCCGGGGAAGACATCTTACATGCTGAAACGAAAAAATCAGTCTTGTCCTCCCATGACAGTACCCTGCCCTTTCTCTTCCCTGTGTGCCTCTTCTGTTTTCTTTTCCCTACCCGCCTTCTCCGCTGCTCCTTGTCATTTCCCATCATGTTATCTCTGTCTTTGGAACATCATATCCTTGAGGCAAAAACTTTATCTCCTCACGTGAGTGTAACACGCTGCATGCTGCTTTGGCACTTAGCTGACGCAAGGACGCCAGAACAGCAGAACACCTTTAATATGCCGAAATTTGCATATGAAAATCTCTACCAAGGCAGCATCAGAGATATTGCTAATAACGAAGTCTTCCACCCGTAGAGATGGCTGATGCCGTCAGCTGGGGTGCGCAGGTATTGCAGGGCGGGAGCCCCTCTCTGCGGCGCGCTGAGGTAAGAAGCCAAGAGAGGAATCGCCTCCAGTGCTCAGGTGTGTTGGCACATCCCAGCAGCCAAACATCTGCATATCCTGGAGTGCTGGGTAAGTCAAGATCTTAATTAAAAGAAACTAGGCGGTTAATTATTTTTTCAGTTTGGGAACGCGTGTTTGCCAGCGATTCCCAGCCGCTGCCCCGTGGGTGGGCTGTGAGGCTGCCTTCCCGGCGACCCTGCTCTTCCTCTGACGCCGGACAGATCTCCGTTCCGCTGCGTGCCCCCACCCCCGTAGCAGCAGCCCCAGGGTGCCTTCGCTGGAGGGTGCGGCGTGCCCTCAGCTCTCAGCGGGGCTCCTGGCTGCTGCCCTGCCAGCCACCTTCATCCAAACCCCTCCCAGGGCCAAGTCACCCAAACGCAATGGTGCACGACTCCACGAGTCTCTCCCAGTGGCCATGCTGCTGGCAGGCAGCTTTCAAGCTTCTCATCTCACTACTCATTTACTTTGCATATAGCAGACTGGTTACGAGTCTCAGAGCGGGGCTGTGCGCTGTGAGAGCCGGTGTGAATCTCTTTTACAGCCCCTGCGAAACAAGTCTGTTGGACAACTTTGCTCAGACGGATGCATGGCCTCAACGCAGCCATGCAAGCATGCTTTGAATGCCATCTCGCTACGCATCACACGTAACAAGTTACACTCTGGGTGTTGTCACGCACAAAAAAACCTCTAGAAATTATGCTGGAGTGTGTTTAGTCTTTTTCAGGATAGCTTTTTCCCTAATAAAGAGTCTTTTAGGAAGTTGCTAACAAGACTTGCCGGGAGCCAACCGATCTGAACAAGGCTGCTGTTGAGTTTTGGGGTTTGTGTTTAGTCAAAGTTTTTGGGTGGTTCTGCAAATTGGTCACTTCAAAAGAAGAGCTTTTTGCACAAATGCGGTAATATCGTCTTCCTTAGGCAACTGATAAAAATATGAGTTATCTGTCCGATACATCCCAAAAGAAAGCCTTCTGCTTTTCAGGAGTGTCTTTATCAACTGGAGACACTTTTTGCCTCTTGCAGGGATTGCTTAACAGCACCAGAACTAAATACCAGTGCCCTCAGAAGTACGCAAATAGACCTTTTCTCCTACTCTTCATGCCAATGCAACAGAATTGCACAATTCTTTTCATACAGCTTTCTTGGATGAGAATTGATTTCATAAGTATCCTGGAAGGTGATGGAGTTTAGTAATTGCCTCCTTAAAATGGAGCCTCGATCCCTTGTCGAAATGCTGCTCTAATTAATTAGACTAGCAAATCTCAGGAAACTGATTTCTTCATCCCTCCTTGCAACAGTGGTTTTAATCTGCTCAGGCTGGGGAAACTCTTCTGCCTTTCCCCAGACGTCTCGTCAGATGGTCAGAGCAGCTGAGCTGAGGCAGGTACCCCTCAGCTCCCTGTATTTACAGCTGCCGTACGTGGCCTGGCGTGTGTCCTGGGAAGGCTGCCCGGTGGGAGGGTGTGTAATGTGGGCAGCAGCATCTTAGCGCTGCTTCTCTGATTTTTGTCTTGGAATTGCCTTCGATCATGGATGGCTACAACTGCCGTTCTGGCTCCCACTACTTGCCATCAGCCTGTGTTTGTTACATGTACATGGTCAGGAGGCTCCTACGGGCATCTTCATCCCTGGGAATATGTGCAGAGGAACAGGTTTTCTGTGCTGATGGCCCAGATCCTTTTCACCCTGCTTTGCCTGCCCCACGGCTGAGCCTGTGCTTCTGCATGCGGGAGGGAGGAAGCCATCTTCCCAGCGCAGACAGTGGACTGCGAGCCGCGTTGTGAACATCCGACTCACGGTGCGTAGTGTAGAGAGCAAAGATCAGATCTTCCAGAGGATGCTGAGAGAAAGGAAGACTTTCTGCTCAGGTTGCAGCTTGTTGAAGGTCTACTCAGAAAGCTGAAGAGTGCAGTGATGTCTTGTTCAGTGGCAACACAGCATGTTTCAGGGAGGTTCTTTAGTGCCCTGGCTAGAAAGTCCTTTTCTTTTTATTCTTTTCCCCTTTTTTCTTTTTTTTTAATTTTCTTTTCTTTTTTTAATTTACTGTATGTTCGTGTTGCTTTTGCTGTACCAGTGTGGCCTTTTGGCCTAAGTCCACCACATTTATCTTGGGATGTAACACAAGGTGAAAAAAAAAATTTAGTTTTTGCACTGGAAATGAGCACTGAGAAACAATTTAATTGAAGTATTTCTTAAATCTGGAAATGGTTTTGTGTTCACAGACCCCCTGCCAGAATGGGGTATTTTTTGCTTCCTTTCATTTCCAGTATCCAGCCCACTTAATTGGAGTTTTCTGAAAGTGGTAGCTGAAAACAATTTTCTGACTCTTTATTCATGTTCTTAAATGAATTCCCTGATTTCCAATGTGTGAAGCATATAATAGCTCCCCTTGGGTTTCGTAGGCTGAGTTTATTTTGTCCTGATATCCCTCTACTGGGAAAGCCTTTGCGTGCCTGCCGAAGGAAGGCAATTTCAAGCACCTTCCCCAAGTGGGACAAAGGGCGGGTGGTGAAACTGAAGCTAATGTTCACATAATTTTGAATTAACTCTGTAACCGGCTGGGGGCACTGAGCTTTAAAAGCAGACTTCCTGACCTCATAGATGCTTACAAAAAGGTGTTTGGTTTTGTAAAAATGACTAGGCTTATGAAACTACTGAAATGCATAAAGGTAAGCGGTCAGGATTACAGTTACGTGGCTTTGAATACACGGTTTGTATATTAATGCTTAAACCCAGTATTTTTTAACATTTGAAGACCTATCACTTTGCCTGCTTTCTTTGTGACTTTATGGAGAGCTCTATTAACAGCATAAAATAAATTAAATGCCAGCTCAAGAGAATAAAGGTTTCAGAGCAATCAGCAGAAATATAACCTCAGGTTACATAAAAAGGAAAAAAAGGCAAGGGGTGGGGGGGAAATCCTGTTCCACTGGATCACGAACCAAATGGCCATGAACTAAAAATAATCTTTCTATTGTTCCACAGAATGTGAGTAGAAATTAATATGCTAAGTCTGATTCCACTAACAGTCTGGATTCTGTTTCTCTGCATATATTTAATGCATTTGGAATCGCACTGATGACTTTCTACCGTCACTTAATGCGGCGAGTTTAGATATGTTCTCCCTGTACAAAACTACATTTTTCATTAAGAAAAAAAATACCCTGACAAAATTCATTTCTCTTTAATGAGTCCATTAGGTTAAGTGCAATAAAATCATGAAAATTCCTTTTTCCTTTTCAGAATGGCTAAACAGCATGAAAAAGAGGCGTGACTAATCCCGTATCCTAAAGGCTTTGAAAGGGAAGAATAGGGTGGGGTGGGGTTCCTCACCCATACAGCTGACTTACTGCCTGAAAAGGCGCTGGGTAAAGGCAGGATTTAATACAAAACGTCAGGCTGGAATAATACCTTTCCACTGAAAGGAAGTTGAACTTGGTAAAAATATTTGGTGCTGAAGGGAAGGGAACTGCTGCTGCTGCTGAAGGAAGATGGAGACGCAACAGATGCTTCAGGTTGGAAAGAAGAGCATCACCAGAGTGGTGGGCTGTTTGGTGATGGTCAGTCTGTGGTCAGTTTGGTGTTTGCCTTGTGCTCAGCTGTTAGGAAGGATGCAGCAAGGTTCAGGAGTCCCAGGGGGGTGCTTTGGACTCAATAGCCAGTCAGTCAGCATGAAGACCCCTGGGATACAGCAAATGACTGTCAACAGTATATTTCCAACCTCTTAGTCAGTGATGCAGAGGGAAGGGGATATTTATGTAGCAGATGAAATATCATTTAAGTAGGAAATGTTGTGCTCGTCTGGTAAAAATATACAGCAGTCAGATTGGCAAAGCATTAAAACAAAGTGCCACAATTTTTCCGGCTTCTTGCTTACTGTCATTTATATGGAGAGAAGGTCCAGGAACATGATCCTGCCCCAGCTGCGATGAGCCTGTCAGAGCCAATATGGTTTGAATCTTCCCTAATTCTCTGTTGCGCTCAATATTTTCCCTCTGGAGTTTTCCCTGCCTCTGCGAGGGCTCTGTACAGCCTCGGGCTGTGCTCGCTTATGGCAGCCTGGGGGAGGAAGACAGCTGCGTGTCCTTAATCTTGACACCTCCGTGTCTCTGTGTGTAGTCCCTCATGCCTGCAGAAGCATCTTGATGTAAAGAGAGGCTAATAGAGGGTAGGATGTCTCCTACCCACTCTGTGTGTCTGAAAGGAGGCAAAAAAGCATTCTCCTCCTCGCTTTGTAAGTTGGCACTGCCATTTCTGTTGCTGCTGGTGGCAGCCTTGCTGAAAGGTTGCAAAGCCTCTAGAAAACGCTGAAGATCTCATTATGACAACTGGGAAATCACCAGGCTTTGTTGAGATTGGAAAGGAATATTGCGCTTATGTGTTGGGTGGCTTCCCCCAGTTATCCCTTTGTGTATTCATGCTGTAAAATTCACTTTTCCTGAAGTCCTGTGTAATATAGTGGACCCACACACACACAACATTTTATATTGCATAGGAATTGTTCACTAAGACCTGATCTGCTTGTATTTAAACACATTTAATTAGACAAAAGCATATGCTGAGAAAGAAAGAATCATGTAAGCTCAACATCTTCCCTAAGTGGTTCACATTTTCACCGAAATGCCCCTGATTTTTTATTTTATGTCTCCCATCCTATGTGAGAGGCTGCTTCCCTCCCTGCTGCAGGCACAGTGGGATTTTTCCCCTGAGCAGAGCAGAATATGGAAAATGGCCTGTTTTGTGGTGGGCTTTAGGGAGTGCCTCTAGCAAATGAACCTGGGAGTCTCAGAAGAGAGGACTGTCTGCGGGGAAAAAGCAAAGACAGCCTTGCTAACTACTACAAAACGTTGCTGGGTTTTAACACAGAAGTCATTATGTTGCTAGTGAATGTTCAGAAGAATATAATTATAAACATACCAAATGACAGCTGAGGGAGACAAAAGAGATGTGGACCCCTTCGTTTAAGCTTATAATTTGAAGCTGGTGGAATTACTGATGTAATTAGGCAGATATTTTGGCTGCTGTTACTGTGGTATTTTACTGGAAGACCCAGAATCGGAGTTGTCTGTGTGTTCATAGAGTGGTATGTTGCAAAGTCTGCAATTTTGGGGCTCCTCCTAATAATGGTGGGGGGTCAGTTGAACACCAGCCTGCTGGGTCCATGCTGCACCCTTGTACAGCACGAGTTTGAACTGGCCCTGGTTTCCAAGCAAGCACCTCCAAGGGCAAAGCATTTGCCAGTGTGCAGGTGCCTGTCGTGCTCTCTTTAGCATGCACGTCTAATCAGACCTTTCTGAGACTTGTGAAAAATAGCTCTAAAATGTCTGGAAAATACCACAGAACTAAGCATGAACAGGCTGAAGGACTGTGGCCCCGCTGGGCTGGCGGAGGACAGGCATGGGCAATCACCCGCAGGGTTTTATTTGCTGGTGACTCATAATTGCAAACGTCAGCAGAGATTATTTTTCTGATGTCTAAGAAATAACTTGAGTTCATCTCTGAGAAGAAGCTGCTTCAAGTCCTGACGATATTTTGGAGTGCCTTTAGGAGCACACAGAACACTTGTTGCTCTGTGGAAAAGAGTTTCCATATGGCCCCGTGCGGCTGTGTGAGAGCTGCGATCTTGCCTGTCGCAAGGTGGCTCTGAGTCTTTGCCTCTCGCATCTGGGCTGGTCTCTCCATCGCCCAAAGGCATGCAGCCACCAAATAAGCCTTTTTTTTTTTTTTAATTAACTAACACCCCCCCCTAGATTGTAGATTTCCTGATTTACTGCACAGTGTTTTGTGGAGCATGCTGGTTTCTATCTCCCTTTTTCGTTAATTCCACGCGTTATTCTTCAGCCCTGCCAGGGCATCTGTGATGGTGCAGAGTGGGTACTGCCCCTCCGCAGCTGAATCGGGGCAGGTTTCATCTTCCAGCGTGCTTGCAGTTAAATTCTGCCAGTGTCTGGGGGCCAGAGACGGCTTGTGATGGTGGGGAGGAGGAGCGGAGGTGGAAAGCATCAGCAGTCTTCCCTTCCCCAAGAGGACTGCGGGCACCTGAAGCCCCTTCGTCACCAGCCTTCGAGAGGGTGCCCGCTGTCTGCTGCTGCCGAAGGGACAGCTCTGGGCTGCAGCCGGGGGTTTTGCTCCCTGCAGGGCTGCCTTCACCTACCTGGCATCGCCCTGGCTCGCTGTCACCCCTTGCTCCAGGCAGAGGTGGAGGATGGATCAGGGACGATGGTGACTGTAATATGAAGTCTTTAAACTTTCATGGTTTGGTTTACAGGATCTAGGTAGGACGAAAGCTGTTGTTCGAGTCTGTCAGATAGACTTGAGGGGGAACACAAGGTCCGCCCCAACCAGTAAAGAAGAATTAAAATAAGCCTTCTCCTGCCTGTGCTGCTTTTTAAAGACAGGCTTACCCTATCTGAAAAACAGCTTTGATCCTAGACAAATCTTAGGATAAACCACAAATATATCTGCTTGGGAGTACATCTGTGTGGAGTTTCTGGATTTACATTCATAAAGGCTTAGCTAACACTAATTAATTTGAAATAAATTAACTCAGATTGGAACAAGGCCACAAATTCTAGCCCAGATTTGTACTGGGGGTTATTTAGCTGTGTCTTTCAGCCTGTCATATGTATTATAGGAATGTATTAAAATAATTGTGTGCATATCTATATTTACACATACACACACATGCACACATATATTCCATAATGAATTTTTTATTGTCCATCTTCTAGGTTCCAGTGAATGGCCAGCTTATAACATCAGCCAACACCAGAGATAAAAAGCTCCTCAAGGTACCAGTAAGAGTTTTAGAGTTTGTTATTATTATTATCTTTCAAGACACTCTTGTTTTAAGAATGTTCCTTATTTGATAGTCCGTTCTAAGGATAATTCATTGTTCCTGTTGTTGCAGCACTTCAGAGGTGGCTTAGGAACATAAGACCGAGTAGCTCTCTGGCACAGGCACACTGTGGTGCTTGTCACTGCCACCACAGGTGGGACGGTCTCGTGGTCCAAGCCCAGAAGGCACAGCTGGGATCTCCTGTGTTTCAGTTCCAGCTCTGACACAGGACCTTTCCTTGGGTTTGGGCAAGAGGTTTACCTTGGGGCTTGAACACTTGTACTGGTGTGGAGGAAAGTGTCTGTGCTTTGCAGCCACTTCCAAGCGAGGAGCAGCCCCCCAGCCTGGGCAGGAAGCATGTTCCTGGCAGGGGTATCCCGCTTTGGAAAAGTCAAGAACTGCTATGTTAAAACTAAAACATTTGAAATTGAAGGCTTAAAGTTACCTTTACTGTTCCATCAAGCCATACGAAAGAAGCCTTGGCCACTGCTATGCCCTTTCCAATTAGTGTAAACTACAGATACCTGCATTAACGATAGGCTGTTCCATGGGGGTTTTTGGTTAAGCATAGGCAGGGTGCTAACTCTTGATTTCAGCATTGCTGATTGTGAAAGGGGTAAATAATTTTAGGTTTTCCTCCTTAATAGACTTAGGAATGATGAATGCAAATCTCACTGTAAAGCAGGTGCCTAAATTAAAATGTAAGCTTTCTGACGCAGTAGATAAGTCAAATTTTGTAGGCCAAAAACTGTAACATTCATTGGTTTGGAGCTTGCAATAAAATCTGCTCAGGAAGACTTTTTGCACCCACTTAAAGACTCCATTGACCTGCTGCTCTCTCCAAGTACCGCCGTGTGGTCTCTATTTCAAAACTATTGCCCTGACTCTTTTTTTCTTCATGACGAAATGTCACAAATACCTGTTTTATCTCTCTGCCATGTATCTTCTGTATACCGTAGCCTAAGAAGAAGAGGAAAGCCCAGTGCTCAGACAAGGAGGTGCCGAAAGATCTTTCTGTGGAAAAAGACAAAGTGCAAGAGGAGGAAGGTAACAAAAGATCTGGTTCTTCTGTTACCTGATTTATATTACCAAAAAATAACATGGGATGAAATATTTCGAAAGGGAGGTCTTCTCTACGGCTCTAGTGTTCTGCGTTATTGGAAAAAACTGCCAGTTTTAGAGCTGTTTCTGTCATCTGCTCCTTGCTACGTGTAACTACGTGGACAGGGACTATGTGCTCCCCTGCCACACTTCTCAGGTCCTTACCACATTCACAGGGATGGCAAATCTGCAGATGAGGAAACATCTCTGAGCAGGCCAGAGGTCCACTGGGTAGCAGGGTCCCATCTCCATGCTCTTACTCTAATCCTGTGGCCTCTGCCGTGCTGATGTGCCACTGAAGCTGTGGTCTTCCCAGGCAGCATTTTGTTGTGCCTGTGACTGAGGCTGGTAGGGGTAGTACACAGCCAGTTTCTAGCACGCCTGTGAACAGAGCCAAGATCTTTGGTTACAAGGAGATCTGCAGAGAAATCCGGCAGAGGCTAACAAGGCTCAGGCAGCTACAATTTCACTGGAAAATACATTGCATCCCATGAGCCCCTCTCTGCCTCCCTCCGCCAAGGGTCATACTGAAAACAACAAATTCTAAGCTTTTCCAGGCTTAAAAGATTATAACATGCTTAGCGTGGTGGTGAGAGCAAGAGAAGCCCTCGCTGCTGTTGGACCAGAGTCCTACTCGTGGGGCCCTGTGTCAGGAGCAGAGTGCCTGCAAGGTGCCGGAGGAGAGGGGGAAACAGCAGAGGCTTTCTTCAAATGGATGTTTAGTTTTGGGAACGGAGGAGCCAGCTGAACTGTTCCACGCGTTATTCGGGGACGGTTCAGAGAAAGAAGATGCTTGTCTCAAGTGAAACCCGTGGACTGTGGTTTTTTCTTTATCAACCATTTGTGCCAGTCCGTCCCCTGACATCCTGGGTCACGGAGAGCATGGATGGAAGCAGAGCGTGGCCCCACCGGTGTGGATGAATGTGTGAGGAAATCAGCTGAGTGGCAGGGGGTCTCCACGTCACAGAACAAGTCTCAGGGTATGTTCAGGGCTAGAGAAAGCCAGTAAATCGAAGCCTTGTTTGATGGTTAAGATTTTCATGAACTTCTTTCCACTGTCAGATGCACAAGGCAGTTGATGCTCTGTTGTGACATCACCCCTGAGGGAAAGGGTTGTCACATCAGGCTGCCGCAAAGGACAGAAGAATATGTGCAGTTATGTGTGTCCGGACACGTGACAGACAGGTTTGTGACGGGGATTTCTTGTGTAACGCGTTTCTGCAGAGACAGCAAGGGCTGCGTGCGGGGGAGACGCTGCACGAGACCAGGGCAGATGCCACTGTTGCAGCCAGCATCAGAAACTATCAGACAGCTGTTTACCTTGGTGCTAAGCAACAAGGGCAGTAAAGGACGTTTCTTGTTAGCTTAAAATTGGACTTTGCTCTGTGTTGTAGGAGTTTGGCAGACCAAGATCAGCAGCCGAGAAAAGAGACACTTAAGGAAGGAAAGGCTGAAACAAAAAGGTAAATGTGCCGGCTCAGTTTACACACCTGATCTGGCGGGGCCTGTCACCCCTTCTCACTTCCCAGCAGCTTTCTGTTTGCTCTGTTTGTCATTCGTCAGCAAAATCTTTGCACTTACTTGGGCTATTTACTCAGGAAAAGACAGCTTTGGGAGCTCTTACTTGGAAGCTTGCCTTTTACTCCAGGCTTTCATTAAAACACATAATATTACCCACAGGACTTTGAAAGCAAATGTCTCTTAGATCTGAGGTCTGCTAAAGGTTTAGTGTAATGTGGACTAGTTACTTTTGCATGACTCGACAGAAGTTTTCTGATAATGGATGTATAAAAACCTGTGTAATTTGTTCAGTTCCAGATAGGTTCTTTAATCCAGGCCTGCCCAGAGTAAACAGCTATAAAGGGGGGACATACTTTTATCTTAATGAGATAAAAGGAAACAATGCTTTGTGCTTACTCCGCGTTTTTCCTCTGGGGATTTCAAAGTGTCTGCCATGCCCTTATGCCTATATACATTTCTACTAATTATGTTATTATAACCGCTGTATGAAAACAGGTCATGGAATTAAGGCATTTGGAAATGTTTTAATTATCTGTGATAAAATCATTAATATAATAGGCAAACATGTCAGTTTGATAGAGTAACTAAGAAGGTAAGATGGAAGTGTGGAATTGGGAGACACAGCTGAATGAATGTGGGTGTTTGTGCACTGTCTACAATAAGACCATCTTACAGTGCTCTCAGATGCTCTACTAAAATCGAAAATCAGGGTAAGTGCACAGCAAATTTTAATCAAAAAATGTGCAGACATTTTGGGACCACTTTCTGTCTCATTTGGATTTGGATATTAAATAAAGATTTAATATCTGCATGACAGTCTCTAAGGGCTTACGGTGCTGAGGTCTCTGCTTGCTCTCCAGCAAAGTAGATGGGTCCACATTTGGCTTTATTCATGTAAGTTGGCCTGTTGGCACTGGTGGTGCCAACTGCACATGCAGGTTAACCATGCGTTAACACTAAGCCCATGCAGGCATTGAGTGCTTTGCTGGCCCAGGGCGAGGGAGCTCAGCAGACACAGTTGCACCTGAAGCACCAGAAGTCCTTGGTGGAAACCTGGAGCCTGGGTTGTGCAGGAGGCTCAACCAGGTAATCATGGTGGTCCTGTTCAGTATTGACATTTACAGAGCAGTAAAATGCACTCTTCCAAGAAGAAGCCCTAACCCTGCCGAGTGCTGATTGCTGTTTCCTAGCAGGGAAGAAGCAGCAGCCGTAGCATTAAGGTGTGTGAAGGTGGGGCTGATGCCAGCAGTGGTCCCCTCCCCACCAGAGTAACAGGAAAGTGGAGTCCTAAAGAGCTTTGGGAGTCCTTTGGAATGAAAGGTTTTAGAAATAATTCTCATTATTTATCATATTCAGAAGCCCGACATTGATTTCTCTAGCAGCCTTGAACTACCAGCATCCAAGAGGTTTGCTTTCTTTTTGCTTGAAGGTCCCACTGTCCTCTTTCTCTCCCTTCACTGCTCTGGGTCCCCAGCTGGACTCCGGAGGCCTTGAGCCACCCTTGCAGCTGGGGGCGATGGCCATGGCCTCTGCGGTGCAGCGTCATCTCCTGTGGGACTCTTTGCTGGACTGTGTGGTGCCTTCCTTCTCACATGGCCTTCACGTTTGCTGCTTCAGTGTCCCGTCCCAGGGGCTCTGCTTTACTGTCACTGCATCTGTAAATAATTTCAGTTGGAATACAGCCATTGCATCTGATGGGTTTAGATCAGCCTTCGCTCTGTTGTTTCCCCTGTACAAACTGTTCATTGTAATTTAAAATAATGATGGCGCTGTGATAATGTTTATTCCTGAGGAGACCCCAGCAGAACATCCCTGGGTAGCTCGGCAGTTGAGCCAGCCTTTGACTGGGATGGGAAGGGAGCGGTGTGGCCACTCGCAGAGGACACTTGTGGCGGTGGAAAAGGTGCTCTCGTTGCCAAGGCAGAGTGTGGGACCGCGCTGAAGGCCTCAGGAGCTGTATGGGAAGAATCGACGCCCTCCCAGGCAGAAGAAGATGTTTTTTCCAATGTAGGTGAGTGTCGACATCCAAGCATTGCAGAGGGAAGGCTTCCCGAATTCCTGCGTCCGGCAGAGTACAGCCCCACTGACAGTCACTGGCGCAGGTTGCCCAGAGAGGTGGGAGATGCCCCATCCCTGGAAACGTTCAAGGCCAGGTTGGACGGGGCTCTGAGCAACCTGATCTGGTTGAAGATGTCCCTGCTCACTGCAGGGGGGTTGGGCTAGATGGCCTCTAAAGGTCCCTTCCAACCCAAAGCATTCTATGATTCTGTTTGTCCCGCACACACGCAGCGTCGTCCACCCCCTTTGAACCCTGCTAGCTGTCGCTTATTTTCCAGCAATGAGAAAAGAGGGGTCTTTGTGGCAGGAATTTCTTCTGCGTTGCAGACTGCCTGTTGGGTGCAAGTTGTTTTCTGCTCACAGGTATTTAGTGTTTGGCTCCTTTCCAAAGGAACCTAAGCCTTTCCTTCCAGGAATGCTCACACATGGTCAGGGTATACCTGTGCATTTCAAAGCAGTACGAGGCAGGGCATTCCTAAATCAGTTTGGGTATTTGACAGTTGGAAGTAGCCTGTTCATGGCCAGTGCTGTGCTGTACCTACACAGTCTGCCTAGCTTCCCAGCTGATTCACCCCTTGTTGGTGTCCAGACAAGGTCGTTTAGAGCTGCTTTGGGTCTCAGTTGTGCTGTTGGGACATTCTCTGTGCAACATAAGGTGGAGGTGGGAAACTGCATCTCTAAAACCTCAGTCGCCTTTAAAGCAGTGAAGGGATGGACTGCCAAGCCATTAGTTTAAAGATTAGGAGATGCTAATATTAGCTCTCTCACTGGTATTTGATGACTTTTTGTTTCCGTCATGATTTAATTTTTATGGCAAAGTTATGTCTCACATTGTATTTCTACTGTGGTGATACTGTAGATTCTAGAGCAATACCAATAATTAATAACTGGGTGGTAATTGGGCCTTTAAATCTCTCTTCCTGACTTCTTGGTGGGGCGGGAGAGTTATGAGTTAAAATTTAAAGTGGTTAATACTGCTTTTTGGTTAATTTTTGAAAGCATTTAGTTTTCATTACAATCTCACTGATTAATCGAGCTTGATGGCTGGATTGATTGGTGTATAAGGCCATATGATGACTCGCCTTCAGTAGTAGTAATCCAGTACTCTGGTGATTCAGAAAATGGTCTTAGGTTGCCCATACATGAGTTGCTTTCTCTGCTAGAGTCCTTTTTTCACGAAGTATAGCATTGATGGGGGGAGGACGTTAGTACCATTTTTTACTCTAATGCTTTCAAAAGGCCGAATTCCAAGCTGACACTTGATGACAACTTTTGCCAGTTGTGCATAAAGGGGACATCAGTTCAGATGAGTGAGGAATTTGATTAAGTCCAGAGAAGTGCCATGCTGGTGTGACATGCCCTTTGAAGGGCTGAGAAGGTGACCATGGCAACGGGGCTGGACTCTCTATGTCCGTAGAAGATACTTTCTGCTTGCGTGATTCTTCTCCAGCAACAGCAGTGGCTGCAGGCTTGGGATGGAGAGAACACAGAAGGGCTGTAATGAGATTGGGAGTGTCAGGTAGAAACTGCAGTCACCAGTTGTGAATGTGACATTGCCTTTTGGGTTACTGTTTGTTTGCTTTTTATATGCAGGAACATGGGATATTGCAGAAGTAAAATCCTGTCCTGTGACCTTTGGGACGTTGTCAGAGCTGTCCAGGGAGTTAGGTGAGTGGTCTCTCTTTGGACTATTATCTGAATTCTGCTATCGCTTTCTTAGGTGCTTGGCTTAAAAGTACTCTCGTTGCTTACACATGGGTCTTCTCCCTCGGAGGCACATTTCATTAGTCACTCTCCCTTGTAGAGCTTGCTCACATCTGCAGTCCAGCGCTACCAGCATTCTAAGGAGTGACATCAGAACATTTTATTGAGCGCTTTCCAAACTCGTGTCTCATCTTGGAATAAATAAAAAAAATAATGCCTCCCCAGCAAATTCTTTCTCTGTTAGGTTTACTCACAGAGAAGATTTCTGTTGTGTTCTGATGACCAACAAATTCAGAGAATTTCAGACTGAGGGAGGAAGCAAACGCCCAGGTTGGAGAGGCCCTGTTAGAGGCTGCCTAGCTAGCAGCTTCCTCCCCAGCACAGCGAGGGATTTTCAGCTTGAGCCTCTCCATGCGTGGCCTCGAGAAGGATGGAGCATCTTCTGGCTGTCCATCAAGCTGAGCCTCGTTTGTGGCTTTCACTTTGCTTCTCTGCAACTCTCAGTTCTCCTCACGGCCTGGCTCTGAGCACTCTCTGTCTACCAGAAACTCAAATTTGTCCAGAGGTCCAACTGGCTGATGAATGCAAAGACTGGTCCTGAATCTTCTAGACATGCTAAAGGCAAGCATAGATACATATAGATAGACATCCCTGCACAAAACAGCATGTGCGGTGTAAGCCGGAACACTGAAATTCGCTTCTAAAGCCAGACATGGTGGTCAATCTGATACATGCCATATTTTATCATCTATTTTCCGACACTGCGTCAGTGGATTCAAGCAGTTCCTAATGCACAAGTACCAAACAGGGAGAAATATGTGTTAATATCTTCAGTTACGCAGCAAAAAATCAAGCCGATGCAGAGCAAAACTGCGTAAACCAAGGAGTTCCTTAGATGGAAGGAAGAAAGGAAAAATTAGAGACGTAAAAAAAAATCTGGTGTGTGAAACAAAATGAAGAAAACACTAGTCTGTTACGTACAGACCTTAGAAAGGGGCTAAAGGGAGTCATTCAGGGAGGCACGTGAATCCTACTGGTTGCTTTAGTTGTTGAAGATAATAATCAAAAGAACTTTAACTCTTCTTTTTCCTACAGCAAATCTCTCTCATCTGTGCTTTTTCTTGGAGCTCCCTTCTTACGTCCCCAACAGAGATGTGTCGAAAGTTTTTCCTCAGAATCTCTGAATATTGTTAATGTAGCCACTCCTGAGTGGGTTGTTTTTAAAAACTTCTGCATGTAGTGTCCTGGTCCAGCCTTCATTAATAAATCCACTGTGATGAGCAGCATAGATTAATGTGTGGCTTAAATTAGATAGCATCCAGGCATCGTGACGTAGCGAGCAGATAAAGGCGTGATTAATCGGTTTTAATAATGTGAATATACCTATGTGATTATCTTTTAGGGTTGGGTTTTTTATTTTTTAAAAAGATGCTTTTCCTGTGTGCAGATAAGGTGAAGAGTAAATCATCCGAGGACAGCCCGCCCAGATGCTGCTGGCACGCCAGCTCGGCTTTCCTCCCTGTGGACGACGCGTGGCAGGGGCAGGGTACGTCTCTGTGCTCATTTTCTATTGAAAGACCAGTGTGCTGATGCTGATACGCTTTTCAGTCTGTTTTCTAAGCCTTAAAAATCGGGGTCCGCTTCCCACCTGGCACAAGGCTGGTAGAGGTGCGGGAGAAATTAATTTTGGGTCTGGTTTTGGGCAGGCGCCCAAAGCTGCTGCGAGCTCGGTCGGAGCAGCAGGGCATCCTGTGTGGGACCAGTGAGAATGGTGAGAACGTGCCATTTCTTTCTGGTTTTACTTAGAAGGCAACAAAAAAGGGATTCAGTAGGTGCAGACTTGATTGGTGCGTACGTACTGCTGTGCAAAGTGTAATGAGAGCTTCTGGGCAGCCAGGCCAGCGGCAGGAGGCTGGCTCGAGGCTCCTGTAGCCCCGTGCCCTCTCTTCAGCAGTTGCACGTAGCAGTTGCTGGCAGATAACCGCAGGAACAGGGCATGCACAAGGCGATCCCCCTCCCCTGTCCCGTGTCCCTCCCCACACCTGGCAGAGTGGGTCAGGGGCTTCCTGAGCCAGGGGCAACAGCATGGGCTCCGTGCTTCGGAAGAACCCCGCGTGTTAGCAGTCATCTGGGATTACTCAATTTGTGGAACGAATTCAAAGTTGTGTTTGGTTTTCGTAATGGTGTTTCCCTCCCTCCCATCGTTGGGTGGGGAAGGGGGAGCTCGGTGGCCCCTTTCCAGGCAGCCCCCAGCCCGGGCTCGGTGGGGTGGCCGGGGAAGGGCCGTGGGGAGGACAGGGCACTGCTAGAGCACGGGCTGCCTTTGTCAACGCTTAAAACTTTTCTGCCGATACCCAGAACCCAGATGCAGGATCCGACTCCAGTGGAGTGCAGCAATCAGGATTTCAGTCTTTTTATGATTGATAATGTGGTTTTTTAACTTTTAAAATCTGCTTGAAAGGCCAGCGTGGGTCCTGAGCGGTTGGAATGATTTGGCATGAACAGTGTGGGTATTAGATGGCCTTTTCTCTTGACCTTTTGGTCAGGATTGAGTGAAGTGTCTATTTATACCGCTGTTGTTGGGAGGCCTTACCCTGCTCTTGCAGGAATGATGTCTGATGAGCCGAGCAGACCCCTTCTCGCTCTGGCTTCTCTGATTGACTTAATTACGGGAGAACCCAGAGTCGTTGAATGCATTGAAGAGAAAACACTGCGGTCATCTTACTTCTCTGCCCAGCGGTAACTGAGATTCTGCAGCAGACACATCAGTGTGGCCATCAGAGGATTTTATAAATAGCATGGTTTGCTTTAAAAAAAACAACACAAAACAGAAAAAAGCCCAGACCCAAGCATTCCCTTCCCTTAGTGCTGTGTTTGTTTACCCCCACGTTGCTGCTGGTGAGCGCCTTTGTAACTTGGGAGCCCAGGCTCGCCGATGTAGGTAGCTCTCCAGCAGCCTTTCCTTGCGTTCACGCTTGGCACGCTCCGGGTTTCATCTGCAGTTGCAAAGCCGGGCAGAGCTCCGCTTTTTTTGATGCTGCGTCTGTCTGAGGGCAGAACAGATAGGAGCAAATTCAGCAGCGTGCTCTTGCAAGGGTTGGAGCAGAAGCATTTTGATTGAAATCAGAAATGGAAGGATTTGTGCCTGCCTTACAGCTTGCTTCTTAGTGGCAGTTTTTTTCCTTTGAATCATCAGCCTTGATATTGATGCAGAGGGGAGTGTCATGAACGTCTATTCCCTGAATTTAGATGAGGTAATGGTTGGCATTAAGGTCTGCGCTGCAGGCAAAATGAGCTCTTTGACAGTTATACAAGACCTGTTAGTTCTTGCAGGCCCGCAAACTGAAAAAAAATGCCATTCATAACCTGAATATGAGCTGGGGTCATTTTATCAAATCCAGATCAGTACACTTAATGAGTCTCTTTGTTCCGCAATGGCCTGGTATAGAAGAAGGAGCTGGATGCTGGACTCCCGCCTCTGCTCCAGCCCACGGAGCATCCTTGGCTGGCTCCCCGCTCCCCATCGGGTTATCTTTTTGTGAAGTACAATAACAGCCTAACTCACAAAAGGTTTGAGGCTTAAGTGTTGTCGCAGCTGAAAGCGTATATATTTAGAGGGAGAGGGAGGGAGGGAAGGAGGAAGCTAGCAGTTACGGACCTGCGTAGTCGCTGTGATGCCAGAGTGTTAGGTTGACATTCATTAATGACATACGTTGCCAATGGTTAATTCTTAATCATTGTCACATCAGCAGTGCTGTGCCCAGGTCTGGGCTCCCCAGTACAAGACGGACATGGACATACTGGAGTGGGTCCAGCAGAGTCCATCTGTGTGTATGAACACCTGATGGGGTGGTTGGCTCCTGTCTGCCCAGTGACCAGGCAAGAGGCAACAGGCATGAAGTGAAGTACGGGAAATTCTATGGGTACATAAAAAAAGCTGGTTTTTATGGTGAGGGTGGTCAGGCAGCAGAACAGTTTGCCCAGAGAGGTTGCGGAGTCTCCACCCTTGGAGATATTCAAAACCCAGATGGCTACATCCCTGAGTAACCTGCTGTAGCTGAGCCTGCCGTGAGCAGTGGGGTGGGACTAGGCGGTTTCCAGAGGCCCCTTCCAACCTCAGTGATTCTGTAATCCTCATTCTGTCATCAGTCATTGCCTCTACATGTTCAGTTACTCCTTAGCAATCTAAGCCTTCGTTAGCTAGGGGTGTTCAGTGTCTTGGAGCTGAAGCCACGTGGTTAGCACTGATGGCTGCAGTCCCTGCAGTCCCACCAGGAGGTTGAGGCGGTCAGGCCCATGGACTCTTTCCACGAGGGAACTGGGCTCCAAAGTGGGCAGCTTCTTTCATCCTCATTTTTCCCTGCTCATTGTTACTGTTTGCATGCTTTTCAGCCCTGCCACAAAGAGAAGATCTCTGGTGCTTCTGGCATAGTTCACTTTACTTTTGGGCCCGGGAGCTGCTCTGGTTTCACCAGGCACCTTTCTCGCTTGTTCTGCAGCGTTGTTCTGGATCCAGCAGACATCTCCTGCCTGCTCTGCCTCCTGTGCTTTGGCTTGATGGCTTTACTGCTTGCACGTATTTCCCAGTACTGCCTTTGTGCAGCTATACCGCGCATCTGCCGCTGCCCCTTTGGTGCCATTTATGTACTTATGCTTAAATGTCTCGCAAAACACATTAAAGGCTGGGGCTGGTTTTGCTGTTACAAAATGTGTAACCCTCACAGTGCGGCCAGCTGGCCTGTTCTAGAGCACTTGTGCCTGGTTCCAAGGCAAGCGAATACCAATTTTATCCCGTGCGTCTTCTAAGCGCAGTGGGTCTGTGCTTTGGCAACAATAGCGCAGGGCAGTCTCAGAAGACCCATGTTCTGCTTTGCAAATGCAGCGTGTCTCGTGACGATGAGGGCTGTCTTTTTACCTGTGACTTGGCATCTTCCCAATGAATCCTTCTTGATTGCCGAGACAGATTTTCCCTGGAACCTTCAGAAAGTTCCTGTGTCTCCTGACTGCCATCCTCCCTTCTGTCCTGGAGTTAAAATGAATTTGAATTCCTTTGTTTCATGGGAATAAGCAGCTTCTTTGAATGAAGAGAAGTCTCCAGTCTGAGATTTATGTGATATTTTTGCATCTACTGAATTATGCTAGAGGAAGGTGCCAAATGAGGGACTCCTACACCCAGCTGTTGGCAGCAATAATTTTGACCTGTAGCACATAAAAGCCAGATTTAGACTGGAAATTGTCTATCCGTTTGCACTGAATGGATTCCACTTGGCCTACAAGTAGGGGGTCAGCAAGGATTTGGGTTCGGACCATGCTCATTACACAGCCACCTGCCCTTTGCAAAAGGGACGGCTTTTCTACAGCAGCCGCAGAGGACTCAGTACCATAGATGAAGGGCTGCTCTCCCTTAGGTTTCTGCTGACCATACTGTGGGAAAGAATGCCAAAGAGCCATGCTGATAGCATAGGATCCAAACCTACAACTCTGGGCTAGAAATTTTTTAATCCCCTTCCTGACGGAGTTCTGCTGCAATACTTCCCAGTTTTGTTTTCCAGGCCAGATAATTATGTTCAGCCTGTAGAGTACTCTACTCCACCCTACCTATCAGCTGGCGTAGAGCACCTGCTGACTGTCCCCTTTGACCAGACCCTGCTGCTGTGGGACCCGGTGTGCCTCCCCGACACCTCCGAGGCGCCGCCGGCTGCTCCCCGGCATTGCCCCAGCAACTGGAGACCAAGGGCACTTGGGTGGTAGGTGCTGGGATGGACTTTCTGCCCGCAGAGGTGCTGGCAGCCTCTCTGATTTCTGAAGACACCTTCAAAGTAGTGCTCTTGAGGATCTTAAAGTGTCTTCATTACACGGGGTATGTGGAAATCGCCTCGGCCCTGATGCGCACGCTGCAGTTGTGACCTGCTTGCTGCAGCGGGGAACAGAAAAGTACAGCTTTGGGTGGAGCTGCTTGGGGACTGAGGTGGGCTGCAAGCAAGAACTTAATTGGAAAATGGCATTTAACGGCACTGCTTATGTAAAAATGTAGAACAGGAATTACCAAGATATAGATGCACTATATAAGATATAGATGTCTATATAAGATACAGATGTCTATAGATGCACTGGGAGAGATGACCTCCGCAAGTGCTAAACCCACCAAGGAAGCAGGAGTACTGCTGCATGGCACATTCCTTTTTATGCTCATGGTTTTCACCTACTGCAGGAATTACTGAGCAGTTTTAGCCTGTGAGAGAAGTTGTGACCCAAGGCGGACCAGTTGCTGATTTAAAAATATTAGAGATTAAAGCCATTCCAGGAGATGTCCCTGGAATACTGTACGCAACAGGAGAGGTTTTAAACAAGAGCTCTAGGATAAGTAAAGTACATTTCATCCTATTTTCCCATCAAATTCAGAAAATTGTAAAGAATCTTATATTGCACTTAATTTTATTCTGAGTTGATCTTAAATACCTCTGGGACACAATGCTTTGGGAAGAGTAACTCTGAGATGAGGCAGTCACCAGTGCCTGGCCAAGCTTCATGCCTACCCACGTGATGTGGGCAAAGCATGAATGTAAGCCCACTGCAGGAAGTTAGCCATTAAAACTATTTTCGTGCTTAAAAATAAGTACATAAACATACTGTTTAAGAGATCAGATTTGCCCCTGCACTCAGCACTGGTGAGGCTGCACCTCAAGTACTGTGTTCAGTTTTGGGCCCCTCACTACAAGAGGGACACTGAGGTGCTGGAGCGTGTCTAGAGAAGGGCAACGAGGCTGGTGAAGGGTCTGGAGAACAAGTCTTATGAGGAGCAACTGAGGGAGCTGGGACTGTTTAGTCTGGAGAAGAGGAGGCTGAGCGGAGACCTTTTCGCTCTCTGCAACTACCTGAAAGGAGGTTGTAGTGAGGTGGGTGTTGGTCTCTTCTCCCAAGTAACTACCACTAGGATGAGAGGCAATGGCCTCAAGTTGCATCAGGGGAGGTTTAGATTAGATATTATGAAAAATTTCTTTGCTGGAAGAGTGGTCAGACATTGGAACAGGCTGCCCAGGCAGGTGTTTGAGTCACCATCCCTGGAGGTATTAAAAAAACTTGTAGATGTGGCACTTCAGGACATGGTTTAGCAGTCATGGTGGTGTTGGGTTGACGGTTAGACTTGATGACCTTAGAGGTTTTTTCCAACCTTAATGATTCTATGATTCTATGAAGCTAAGTAAGGGAAAATGATAGTTGTGGCTTCCAGTGTGCCTTCCTCAAGTTGCAGTCTGTTCTGCTTGCACACCCACAAGAGCAGACATCGGCAGAGCTGCTGCCATGCAGCTCAGGAGGGACTGCCATTCCTGAAGCCTCGGTGCCATTTCACCAGTCCCCCCATCCTGCTGCGTACCTTCCTGGTAGCCAGAATTTGCCCCCTCTCTAGCAGTAGCAGCATGGTTTTGCCTGTATGTGTTGCTGCCATGGACACTTGGGGTGTATTAGCGCAGAGGCAGAGCGCGCACGCGCAGGCTGCGGGGCTGGGGCTTGCTGTGTTCTCACCCCGATGCACCTCGGGGCAGAGTTACGGGGTGGGGAGCGCAGGTTGGTGCTGCCCTCCTCCACGACGGCTAAATCCTCCAGCATCTGTGAGCCAGGCCCTCAGGTAACCTGACCGGGGAGAAGCAGCAGAAGCTTTGTGGTGGTGCTATCCCGTGCTACAGCTTACTCAAACTCTTCTGCAGACATCCAGGTCAGTCATGTATATTCTGCATCTCCTGAGTCTAGATGCATTGATTTGGCCACAATACTTAGACTGGAATTTTTTGGGGAATATATTAGAAAATAATTGTTCCTGTCCCTTTTGAAGAAGGAGAGAAATACTGTCTATGTACAGGGCATGGATTTTAAACTGAGAAACTTGAGCAACATTTATAATCATGTTTATAACGTTTGGCAGCAAACTGGACAGAGCAACTTTTTGGAAACAGTTTTCTGTTATCATCCCCAGCATGCTTTTGGTTTTGGCCCTGCTTCAACTAGAAGTTTTTCCATCCAGCCTGGGACTTTTTTTATATTTGTTTTTATTTTAAGAGATGTGATCAGCTAAGAGTTATTACTCTATGTTTTGTTTTGAAAGTCTTTCTCCCTGTTAGTGTAAAACTTAAGATTGATGCAATCAAGCCATTAAAAAATAATCGAGTAGTTCTTTCAACATCTTACGGTGATTTATCTGCTTTTTTGCTCCTCATTCAGTTTTGGCAAAGAAATCAAGACTGGTTTGGTTTGCCTTCTTGCCTGAGGATCCTTTGCCAGTGCTTTGTGGTGAGGCAGCTGAGGGCTTGCAACCAGATTTTCAGAGGTGCCAGATGCTGGCAGATACAGAAACCTGAAAGATTTTCAGAAGTTTTCTGCCTAGCCCCCATAAAATGATCAGAATCAATGCAGGGTGGGTGTTACCTATTTCATGCTTATTTAGAGTTGCATGTTAGGGAGCTTTGGAAATCTATGGCATGTTGGTGCCTTTCTGGCTTACATTCAAGAGAAGAAAATCGAAGAGGAAAATGAAGTCAAGAATGCAATTGGTACTATTTTTTATAGGAAAGAAAAGCCAATGACAGCATTAACAAATGCACAAATCCTTTGCTAATATTACTCTTCCATACAAATAATTGCCCTGAGGATGGTGTGCTGCAGTGAATGGAAGAGCCTACTGTGTCTGCCAGCGTTTCTGGATATGCCTGAATCCTCCTGCTCCCTGAAATTAAAAGAAAATGTTTGACAAGCCACCATACTAGTTTTGCAAAGCTTGTTTTCTGAAGTGCAGGCTGGAAGGGCTTTTGCTCCTGTATGTGTTTTTCTGTCCTTCTTTATTTTCCTCCCGTCCTGAAGAGTGCAGTCCTAACTGTGAATTAGCAGTCAATGTATACTTTTTAAAATACATTTAAGACACGTGCATACATGCACACCCCATTGGCAAGCAGGAAGATGACAGCCCAGCGAGAGGACAAGGGGCAATGGGCACAAACTGAAGCACAGGAAGTTCCGTCTGAACATGAGGAAGAACTTCTTCCCTCTGAGGGTGACGGAGCCCTGGAACAGGCTGCCCAGGGAGGATGTGGAGTCTCCTTCTCTGGAGATATTCAAGCCCCGCCTGGACAAGGTCCTGTGCAGCCTGCTGTAGGTGTCACTGCTTCGGCAGGAGGGTTGGACTAGATGACCCACAGAGGTCCCTTCCAACCCCTACCATTCTGTGATTCTGTGATTCTGTGAATCTAACCTGGAAGTTCAAACATTATCATCCATTTTAGAGAACAGGGAACAACTGATATATATCACTTTGCTGTGGCAACATCTGGTATTTAGTCTTACTGTAAATGACATCTTTGTTACTTTGGTTGAACGGAAACAAACAGGTTGCAGAAACAGTTACTTTCTTTTTTTAAAGAAGACAATAGTTGATAGATGTAAAAAATCTCATTTTCCTGTAGAGAAATGAAATGTGGAATACTCTTTGGCATCAGCTGCATCATCTGTTGGTGTCATCAGCTGTAGTACAGAATTAATGAACAGTATTTGACATGCACAAATGCAGTAAGAAGTCAATGGTTTTAATATTAAGATGATATGCTTTTTTGTTTGATCTTGCTCCACATTACATTACGACATACTAAACCTCAAATAATAGCTGGATGCAATGTATAGATGTTCTTACACTTTGTCTAATAATCTTGTAAGAATCTAATAAGATAGCAATGTTTCGTGATAGAATTTCATACCTGGAGTAATACAGTGTGTTGTATTCAAGGAAAAACTCTTTTAAGTAACCAACATTACTTAAAATAAAGAATTTTCAAGCTTAGAGAAATAGATTACAACTTTTTTGCAATTCTAGTTTGGCATTTGAGAGGCAAGGGGTTTTTTTGTTATTTTGTAGGAAACAAAGTTTATGATTCTGAGGATGTGGCATTCTCATAAATATAGAACAGATTCATCGGTTGTTGCTTGCTAGCTGGTGGAGCTGCTGAACAAAACTTTAGTGTCTCTTTTCTTTCCAGGTTTTATGCCAGAACATTGGTATACATACATAATTACCGCAGCCTCCATTCTCAAGAGGTTTATGCAGATAGAGGTTCCTTCCTCAGACACTCCCCTGCCTTCAAGTGAAGAAATATGGAAGCCATTTTTGACCTCTTACTGGAATAATTCCTTGGAAGCTGAGTATACAGTGGTCTAAGAGATTCCTTCTTCTGCTGCTATATAAACTGAAAGGGAAGTAACTTGGACTTTTCAGCTCAGTCTGTCCTTTTCCTTTTCTCTCCCTCTCAGCCACTATAGCACTGCTAGACTACCTTGTAGCTGCCAGAGGCTTGATTCAATTTAAAAAACAGGAAACAGGTTTTTTCTGTTTTTTCTTCACCCCAAATATTTCACCATGTGACACCATGTTTTGAAGAGAGGTGCAGTTTCTATGTTTTTTCTTATGCAGCCAGTCAGTACTGTATTATTGGCCAAATTCTCAGTTATTGAATTTACAGTAATAACATCTGTTTCCATTTAATCCGTTGATATTCAGAAGTTCACATTAAATTAATCAAAATCTACTAAGTCACTATGACCACTTTGAAATCTTTCAGACAATGAATTTAATTTAGACATTTTTATTATTTTTTCACAATAATTATTTCACAGAGATCCCTGAAGGATTCGTAAAAAACACTTCAATTATAATTATCTAAAGATAAAGATGGAATATTAAGGTCTCATCCCTTGGTGTAGTAATTGGAATTTCAAATAAGGACCATAAACAATGAGGTCTTATACAGCTGTTTTTCCATTCAGCAATGCATAAGTACATTTTAAACCTATGAAACTCATGGTATTTCTATGTGTATGGATAAAACACGTTATGTAAAGCACCTCTCAGTTCCTTATCTTTAATTTATAATGTAATTTATACTTATTGTATGAAAAGAATGACTTTATTTCTTCAGTGGTTTATTTCTTCAGGTTATTTTCTACTACAATTTTTCAAATGCAATCAGACTCTAATTTAATGAGTTAATAGGTAGATGCAAGTGCAGCTGCAACAATAGAACAGTAGAGTTAGTTTCTGAATTACTTGTTCCTTATGTAGGCAAACTGGGTCTAGCAATATGTATTAGATATTATATTAATTCCTAAAATAGATTTGAAACAGCATATAAATTACACTTTAAATACTGCAGAGAATGATTATTCTTGTTTTCACAAACAGAATGAGTACACGTGTTTTGACCGTGCAGTACAAATCATGTGAGGACAAATCTTGTACATTGCAAACACAACATTAAATTGCATCTGTTATTAGAAGAACAATTGGACATTCTAAATCTTTTTTTTTTACTGGTCCCTTTTTTTAGACATAAGTGTTGTGATAAATTCACACTTTTTTTTTTAATATCATCTAAGATATCTGCTAGTGGAGAATTTCACTCTGTTTGAAAATCACCAATATTTCCATGAATTAAGGAAAAGAACTTTTTTATTATTAGGAGTATGTATGTGGTAAACATGTTTCTACGTACAATGTCTTAAGCCAAAGACTAAAAGTTGGGATTCTCAAGACATCTTTCTGAATTCACTTTAGACTAGGTAAAGACTGATGACTAAATGTATTTGGAAGCCTAATTTAAAAGCTTATATATTAGAAGCTCCATGTGGTACCTGGCATACACATCTGAATTCAGTGAAATTCTGAAACATATCAAGCAAGGAGTACGATAGTATTAGCTATCATGGATGGTGCGGTGTTCATGTGAAGTTACTAGGAGTATCAGATGCTGGAAGTAAAAAATAAGAGATGGGGTAGCATATATGATTAAGAACTATGTGTTTGAACTGAATAGCATAGTGCAATCTAGTAAGGGGAAAAATGTTTCGCTGTTCACCTTATCTAAATCTTATTGAGAAACAAGAGCTACGCTATTTCAGCTCATATTGCCCAGCTCTGGGCTGTGGAAGGAGAATGTTGTTCTCAGTAGCTGTGTGAGCCATACAAAAGGCACCTACAGGAGATGAAGACTTTGACAGATGTATTCCACTTTCTGCCTACACAACAAAGAAATTTATTCCTGCTATAATTCTTCACATGTCAATAAACCCTGCTGAATATAGGACTCATGATGCAGAAGTCACATTAATGTAGACATTGCACTGACATTAACACATTAACTACATTCTTTTCAGAAAAATAAAAGCTTTGTATAGGGTTTTTGAACCACCTACATTCAGTCCTGTACAGTCCAATGGTGCACATCATTTGATGTGTGTATACTAAAAGACATCTTCTTTGTCAAAGTCATTGTTACTCATAAGCCTTTGAACATATTTTCCAAAGCTGTGAGGTTTGATAGGCCTTTTCAAGAGTTTGCTTGGCAATTTGGGAATTCTAATACCCTGCTTAATAGCACTTTAAAACTTAAATAATGAACATCTTTAATGATCTTGTAGTCTCTCCCACAGAACCAATAACATGTGAATAATTGGTAATAAACTGTAATCTGTATCACAAAGGCATTAATTCTTTTTGTACTCTGAGATTTTACCCTGTGTTTGTCTCATGATCTTTTCTATTTATTCTGAAATATTGCCTTGAATCAATTCATAGGCTGATACACCATTGCAACAAAACACTTTAAATCAAGCATGGAATGAAATGAAGTTCTCATTTCTACAGTAAGTATTTATTAGAAGAAGGAAGTTCAGAAGTTCTTTACTAAACTTGAAGAATAAGCTATTACCTTTTATTTTGACTGTTAAATGCAAATATGACATATGGATCTTTTAACAGACAGCAGTGTATTAATAACAGAATAACACAGTATTGCAAATATATTTGAGCATCAAGTTTCATGGAGGCAGACCTGTGTCTCTATGACATACCTGACAATTCTCCAAAAACATATCAAATGGTGAGGTGGTAGAATTTGCTTAAACAAGACATGTCGGTGACTGGCCTATCCCTGAAAATTATTGTCTCTGTCGATTAAAAAAAAGTCAATAGCTGTCAGACGGAATATAAATGCATAGCCAGAAAGAATGTCTCTGATCTTTTTTCTTTGGTTTAGGTATACCGTGGAAGTGCAACACCGTGGTGATTGATGAGAACCAGTTACAGAACACACATTAGTTAAGCCAAAGAGTCTTGATTGAAAGAATCATTCAAAGCCATAAGTACCAGCTTCTAACAAACACAGCTTATTCCTAGAAGATCCCTTCAAGATAGGATTCTTTATTTTTCAGCAGCTGACAGAGCTCTGGAATTATGATTAGATTCATCAAATGGCTTTAAAATATTTTTTTCTGTTAAATTCACTGCCTTTTTAGGACAGTGAAGGATGCATGTATAGCACCCTTAGCTGTGCAATAGTATGTGAAAGAAAAACAGTCCCTAAGGATAAATAGTGCTGGCATCAGCTGATTTTCTTCACAGTGTAGAATAGAAACCAGATAAGAATGGAACACACTGAATTGCCACGGGAGAAGTTAGCACCATTTTCGCATTTGGCTTGCACTGCCCTGAAAGTGTTTTTGTAGTACATCGTACTCATAGATCAGTCTCTAAAGACCACTCCTCTTCATCTGGATGTTATTGCGTTCAGCCATTCCCTGAGGGTCTTTAACTAGGCTGAACCGTGTTTGCCCACGAAGAGCTGTTCTTGGAGCATTTCAAAGCTTGACTATGGACTTGTGGATCTTCAGCCTTTGCTGCCAGGCAAATGCAATTTTCTTGTGAGTGTGTTTGATCCATTGTGCTCTGTGCTACGGTGGAAACACCCCTGGAACAAGAGATAATGGCTCATAGCTCACAGCACCGATGTTGAAACCAGCTTTACCATCTGCTGGTGTTTATTACCAGATCATGATCATCTTGGTTATATGCTAGTGAAGTGGGAAAGAAGAGCAGCTTTCAGCCTTTTTTCATGTCTGCTGGAGAAGTTTCAGCCACAAAATTCTGAGGAAACCTGTCAACCTAGCTGCAGGGCACTCACCTGTGTCCAGAGAGTTTTGGATTTTGTGGTTGTTGTGCTGCTTATCTGCTACAGTTTGTGCATGGGGAGAGCTAGGTCCACTGTGCTTTAGGTTTGCATCTTGTTTTCCTTCAGATGTCAGCACTGCAACCAGAACACCTGATCTTAAAACCCAAATTTAACTTTCTACAATAGAAAACACACAAAAAATTTTGACACAAAAAAAGGATCCAAAAAAGTAAACGTTCACAATTTGGTAACTAAGAAATTTCTGTAACCAAGCACATGGAAGTGCTCAAATTGCAAAAATGTCACAGGGTTTAGGAGCAGTGCCACATTTTCCATGTTATTTCCATGCCACTATTAAAGTTCTTCTAACTGCATGTAGCAGGCTTTCCTTTCCACATCTGCTTGTACAAAAAAAGAATATCTTATTTTTTGCTTACTATGAGAGAGCAATTGGATCTATGCATACATACGCGTACAATCTAGGATAGCCTATGTACTGGCACAAGGAAATTAAAAAAACAGAAACCTAGGTTTTGCATCACTTCCTCTAGCTATACAAAAAGTTGTTTCAATCCAAAAAGAGTGATTTTATAGCTTAAAATTCCAAACTTTCACAGAAACCTACCCCAAGAAATCTATTCCCAGTGTTATGGGCTTACTATTGAAAGGCATTTTATAGTGTATAGGATGTAGTTGGCAAGGTGTTGGTAGTGGAGGTGGAGTGTTGCAAGGGTGGCTCCAAGTCAAGTCTTTTGCTAGCATCTAGTGAATGTATTTCTTGTCTTGGTTTTGACCCAGGAGTTTTCTCACTCCTATGCCTCCCCTTTTCTCTCCCTTCCCACTGGGAGTGTGAAGGATGGATGTGAACAAGAGTCTGGGTGGGTCCTTCCGACCAGCATGAGCCAACAACCCAAAGACAGCAGTTTCAGAACTCATTGGCATTTCAGGCATAGATGTCAAATTAATGTAATTGCTTCTGTTTGTTTTTTTCCCTAAAACATACAGTGTGCAATGTATGTTTCTACTACTAATTTTAAAGGTCGATCTCCCATCCAAAGGAATTTCACCATCCAACAGTCACCTCATGTTTTCTTTCTTTCTGGATGTCCTGGTTTCTGTTGATATACAGTTAATTTTCTTCCCAGTAGCTGCTGCGTTTGGGATTTAGTACGAGAAGAATGTTGATAACAGTGATGATTGTAGTTCTTTCTATGAAATCCAAGACTTTTTTCCAGTTTTTCATATTCAGCTAATGAGCAGGTGTGCAAGAGCTGGGAGGGAGCACAGCCAGCCAGCTAGCCAAGTTGGCCAATGGAAATATTCCATACCTTAGATGTCATACTCAGTTTATGAATAGGGGCTGGCTGGGGGGCAGGAAGCTCTTTGCTATGCTCCTTTCTGGGAGCTTGAATCCTCTCTTGTACAGGTGTTTGAACTTTTTTTCGGGCTGTGAATCGGTTAATGGGTGGTAATAAAAATTGTATTGTATATAGCGTGGTTTGCTTAAGCATTATCGTAAATGTTCCTATTCTTTGTATTGTTTGTAGTTTTAGTATTTCCTTTGTTGCCTTATGAAACTGTCTTTATCTCAACCCACAAGTTTTACCTTTTGTCCATCTGACTTCCTCATCCTGCTGCAGGGGAAGGGCAGGCGTGAGCGAGCGGCTGTCTAGTGTGTAGTCGCCAGCTGCCAGGTTAAACTACGACTGTGGAGTACAACAAAAATGCAATTAAAAGAATCCATTCTTTAGAGTTGTGCATTGGAATTCCTGACTGTTCTGCTTAAGATTGCAGCCTCTCCCTTTAATCTGTGTGCTGGCATATTAATCTGTTCAAGCACGACTCCAAAGCTGGACCAGTCCACAATAGCCTTTTTACATGATAGGCAGTTCCAGTTTTTAGCAGACCTTTCCCTTTTCTCTTTTTCTAAACAGCTTAGCTCAACTCACTTTCTATTAGGCTATCAGTATAGGAGCATGAGGCAGTAACACTTTTTAATTAAAACACAGGGCTACCTGCAGTGTAATTTGAGCGAATCGAATTGTGAGAGGAGAATTTTAGCCAAATCACACATTTTTTATATGTCAGTGCTACTGAAGTAAGTTAATGTAACTGTCATTGCTATGACATTAAGATATTTTGCTTTTCCAGAACTTACGCTACTGCAATACAGAGATAAAACATGACTTTAGTTTTCTAATGCTTTGTTAATATTATATAATATTAATGATAATGCTTTTTACAAAGCACATATGCACCCAAAATTCTTCTTAAACCTCTACATATGGTATTTGTAAACCAGGCTTACTTATAGTCAACTACTCTTCTAAAGATGATATACAGAAGCTGTATTCATACAGGTTTTGTTACATCTTAAACATTAAATTTGCACTTCTCTGCTTGTTGAAAAGCCGAACATTTGTTCTGCCAAAGCATCTGAAGTTTCCATACAAAATCAGTTCTGGCTTATCAGATTTATGTTTAGATGAGCGTTATATATGTAACAGAATAATGTTATATTTGTATTTTTATCTGTGCTATATTAAAAGCCCCAAAAATGCAATCACAGAGAAGGTAATTAATGAAGTTTTAAGTGCAAGACTGTGATTTTCACATTTCATTTGTAATTTTTTTATTCTTCTGTTCGGAATGATTTTTAAAAGCAGTTACTAGGCTTTTTTGTTCAGAAAAAAAAAGACACTGTGATTGATATTCATAAAAGTTTTACATCATCTAAAATATACTATGACTTTTAAGAGTACTTTTCAAGCTTACTTTTACCTTATAAAAATGATCTTTTGTACAATTTTGGCACATGCACAAATGATTCCAAAATCTCATCTGGAAATCACTTAAAGGGAATTTTCATAAGAATTATTAACAAATGAATACCAAGTTCATAATCAGTATGTTATGTTCTACTGCAGTACTACTAGGAAAAGAATAAAATGTAGTGTGTCTACTCAAATCCAGATGCTGAAAATAACTATAGATACACAACATAATCAGAACAAACCTGAACTAACAAATCTTAGTTCTTTATTCATGAAGAATTATACTTTTTTTCTAGCCTTCCTAAATCCTTAGTTATATTTCACCTTACAGTTCACATTTTTTAACTGCAAATTTTTTTCTACAGTTTTTCTGCATTTTCCTATGAATTTAAACTGTCAAACAACAGTAGTTGAATTTAACTGTATAAAATCCTTGAAAATTTTTCTCACATTCCAGATGGATTGGGTTGGAATGGAAATGGCTTTCAGTACAATGTATGGAGTATAGCTTCAATTCCTTGAGTGTATCTCAGCATAAAAAGATACATGTAAGAAACAATTTCAACTGCATCACAGAGAAGCTATAGCTCACTTGCACTTTGAAAACTAATCAGAAAAATGTGCTTTCAACCATGTTTTTACATTTAACACAAAAAAACCTTGCCATATTAGTATTAGTGGTAGAAGATATATTACTTAAATATCCCATTTAGCTTGATTACTTCAGCATGTAGGTTTTTTATGTACAAAATAAACATCATAAAAAGTGTCATGACCTCCACAGAGTTTGTCTGACTGAAATATGTTTCTCCTTGACACTGCTTTCCTCACATTCCAAAATCAATATTTTACTATAGCAAAAATATTCTAAAATGCTTAGGGAGGCCTCTTATCTCCTTCCTCCCTTCCTTCCTCCCTCCCTTCCTCCTTTCCTCCCTTCCTCCCTCCCTCCCTCCCTCCCTCCCTTCCTTCCTTCCTTCCTTCCTTCCTTCCTTCCTTCCTTCCTTCCTTCCTTCCTT
>Ga0065711_1007395_pt1 | contig 33134 bp, 39 predicted proteins | sample Hoacrofraction12_FD_59098 | JGI IMG/M metagenome (GOLD analysis project Ga0065711, IMG submission 59098) | Hoatzin crop microbial communities from Cojedes, Venezuela - Epithelial fraction 12 v2 (version 2) | ecosystem: Host-associated > Birds > Digestive system > Esophagus > Crop | place...
AATCAGTGTGGTTGGAGAACGGAAGAGACCTAAGTGGTGGAGTTTCCTAGGAAGGGGTTTGAGGTCTCCGAGGTCTGGAGAGAGTTGGAAAGGAAGGAAAATGTTTACAGGTCAGCAGATCCTGTCCCATCTGGGAAGCGGGTGAATTGGGGAGCTCAAAGGATGCTTTGGGAGAGGGAAGGCAGAGAAACCAGGACATTGGGGTACAGGGAAGAAGGCAACTTGGGCAGTGCTGGGGCTTCTGGTGTGAGACAAGCAGAGATGGAAAGACAGGAAGGGACTCCAAGAGCAAGAGCGGCACCAGGATGGGTGGGAAGTGATCCCAGCTGAGCTCTGGTGGCAGCAGGGTTTGGTGGCCAGGAGGCAGGAGGAAAAAGAGAGGGTGTTTGTGGCAGAGGGATCAGAGAAGTGGGGAAAGCTGTATCCTGAGGTGATGGAGAGGAAGGAGCACTGCGGACAAGAAGGGGGGCAGAGCCATCACCACAGAGATGGGGAGCAGAGCAGAAAGGGAGGGAAGGGGCCAGGATGATGCATGGCAGACTAAGGGGAAAGTGTGAGCACAGGACTGAGCCAGGAGAGAGCTGCAGGAGGAGCAGGTCAGGGCATCGGACCAGGGTGGGAGCCAGAACAAGAGGAGCAGGGGTGCTTGGCTTCATAACCGTGTGAATGGGGGAATCTGGCAACAGCCACAGCATTTCTCCTTGACCAGATTTTAAATTATTCAGCATGTTCATCATGATCACGATTTTAACCAACTGCGTGTTTATGACAATGAGCAACCCCCCAGCATGGTCCAAGAACGTGGAGTAAGTCTCTGCTTCTCACAACCTCCCCCAGCCGTGGGGACCATCCCAGGAGGGACGGGACCAAGGCTGAGAGAGGAGTGTTGGGATATAGACACCCTTCAGAGGAGGAGAGGTGTCATGAGGAGATGCTGGTGGCTCTCTTGATCTCAGAAGGGATGCCCACACTATGCATTAAGTGTTGCAAAGAGGAGGAGCGTTTCAGAGCTGCCCAAAATCTGGTGGGGTCCCTGTGACAGGAGACCACTGCAGAGCAGGTTGGGTCAGGTCAGGTCAGGTCAGCAGTGATAGTCTGAAGAGGCTGAGCAGATCCACCAGTCCAGGGAGCGTGGACAACCAGCCCCAGGTGAGAAGGGGAAAATCCAGCATTTTCTGCTGTGATTCTGCACAGTCAGGTCTCAGCAGGGTTTTCCAGAGAGCATGGTGGTGCTGGGACATCAGCAGGAATCAGAGGTGTTGCAGAATAGTCACCAAAGGAATTGGTACCTCAAGATGTTCCAACTTGCCTTACAAGGTGACATGAAAACCTCCCCCAGTGCCGAAGCACCCCAGGAACCCAGCAGCCCTTAACCATGAGGCCCCAAACTCAGCTCCCCAAGATGGTCCCACTAGTGGACAAAACCTCATCCTGAGCTGGCCCTTGGACCCAGGTGAGCATCCCCTGAGTCACCGTTCCCATTTCAGATACACCTTCACTGGCATATACACCTTCGAGTCCCTCGTCAAGATACTGTCGAGAGGCTTCTGCATCGACAACTTCACATTCCTGCGCGACCCGTGGAATTGGCTGGACTTCATGGTCATCTCCATGGCGTGAGTTTGGTGGGATGGGGGGAGGACAGGAGGTCTGGCCACTGTACCCTGGGGAGGAGGGCTGAGAAACAGGGGGGCGCGTGCCTGGCAGAGCTCTTGAAGCCCTCTCCTCTCCTGTCCTGCAGCTACATCACTGAGTTTGTGGACCTTGGGAACATCTCTGCTCTCAGGACCTTCCGTGTCCTCCGCGCCTTGAAAACCATCACAGTGATACCAGGTGGGACTTAAAGAAGGGGTCTCCTCTCCCCATTTTCCCCTTCCTTGAGCTCCAGTTTTCCCACAGTTCAAAGCAATTTGTTTTAGTTCTTTCGGCAGCTCTAAGAGAAAAGAGGGGACATAAGATATTTGATACTCATAAATAATTTTCCACATAATTCAGCTTTGGGTCAGGTCCAGCTGATTTTACATCTTGAAATTAGCTGTGCTCACTTGGTTGTTTGGCCAGGGAATGCCCCTGGTGAGCCAGACATGGTGTTTTTAGGGCTCCTCGGAGATGCCTGAAGTGGGCTCATGCTCATGTTGTGTTTTTGGGCTCAATTCACCGATACGCTTTGCTTGGTCCTTGGAGCGAGAAACTCCTCTTAGTCCCCACTGCTGACTGCTCTGGTGCTAGGCTTGAGATGTTTCATGGGTATTAGCGCAAGAGCCAAGTGGCGAGTGTTTATCACCCCAGACATCCAGCCTCTGGTGTTAGAGCATGTTATCAAACATCTCTGATGGCTGTTTCCCAAATCTGATACCATTTCAATACCCTGCTTTGGTACCACCTAGTGCAAGTTCACCGAAATGATAGGTCAGACCCCTTGAAGAAGCATGAGATCGAACCAAAGATGATAATTTCTTGTGGTGAATAAATTCTTGTGTCCCTCCAGTTTCCAGATCTTTGGGGTTCGTATTCGAATGGTTTTTGCCCCCATCCAACAGGCTTAAAATTGCATTTAGCAAAACGTGAGCTGCTGCTTCTTTCTGGAATGACATCCCCCCAAGAGGCTCTGCAGAAATAGCAGTTGCAAAAATAAGCTGGTTTAGAACGGCTGTCCTCAGCAGTTTCCCAATATAAACAAGTCCTTGGAGAACAGGGTTTTGCCTAAATAGTTTGGGAAGGGGGGGAAGATGCATGATGACAGGGCTAAAAATCATGTGTCTTTGGAGAATTGCCTCCATGTGAGAAAGCTCTGCTCAGAGCTGCTTTTAAGATCAACATCAGGATGTCCTGGCATCACCCATCATCCATGTAGACCTCGGGTGACAGGAACGACATCCTCCATGTCAAAAGCCCACCAAGGATCTGTGGGCGAGCCTCCCCTGCGGAGGAAATGGCGATGCTGATGAGGACAGATGAGATAATCACAATGCTTAATGCAGATTTCGCTTTGTCGCCTTCACTTGGACGCGTTGGGGTTTCTCCAGCTTGAAGGGATCAGGCTGGAAGGTCCAGCTGGGTTTCTGATCACCCACGGGACCGCAGCACGTGGGGGTGTTGGGCCACGGAGGCTTTTCTGGAGCTGAGAGCAGTGCTCAGCATGTTCCAGCTGGGCTGGCAAATAGCTTTTCCACGTGCCACAGCAAAGTCATCTACTCCAGGGGTTTGGGACAAAAAAGGTCGGATTGTGACATCTGGGGAAAACAAAGCTGCAAGGAATTGATGGCTGCCAGGCTGGGGTGGACTTTGGCATGTGACACCCAGGTTAAGGCTGGCATGAGGAGGCTTCACTGGTGTTGGTCCGAGGGTGACAGTTTTGGGGGAAGGGTTTATGCTGCCCAGCAACATGTGGGGACAGAGGGGCAGCCAGGATGTAACCTGGGGCACAGAGCTGGGGGTCTGAGCATATGGGGTGAACTTGGTGATACCACATGTCGCCACCAGATCCAGCACCTTTTGGGAATGCCATAGCACATTCTCCTCAATTAGCAAAAGAGAAATTAGCTCAGTAGAAACGCCTCCCTGGTAGGGCTGAAGACGATCGTTGGGGCTCTGATCCAGTCAGTGAAGAAGCTCTCGGATGTCATGATTCTCACTGTCTTCTGCCTGAGCGTGTTCGCCCTCATCGGTCTCCAGCTCTTCATGGGGAACCTCCGGCAGAAGTGCGTGCGGTGGCCCCCCCTCAATGACACCCTGGTGTGGGACTTGGGGCTGGACAATGACACGTTGGCCAATGCAACGCTCTACGGCAACTTCACCGATGGCATCATCAGCAACTTCACCAGCAACTTCACCAGCAACAGCACCTTTGATTTCGAGGCCTACATCAACGATGAAGGTAAATGCTCATGCATCCCCTTCTTTATTGACCCATCACCTTGCTTTGGTCCTCAGTTTCCTCGCTCTTCCCCCGTGTCAGACCAAGGTGGTTTGTTCGCATGGATCTTCCTGTCAAGGTGCTTTGCCGGGAGATGTGGCCAATGGGTGAAACGAGGGTTGTGCATATTCACAGAATGGACCAAATCCTCCTTGCCAGGGAAAATGCAGTCACCTGCACAAGCTAAACTCCTCCAGAAAGGTTTAACCATAGGAAGGCCTGGACAAACCAGTGTCTCCATCTCTCCCACTTGCTAGTGAGGGCACAACCTGCCCATCAGGGTGGGCACTGATGAAAAGCTGCTCTGTCTGGCTGGTCACAGCAGGGAGAGCGAACCCTCCAGGAGCAGAATGGACTTTGGGTGGAAAACCAGAGGGAAAGATGCAGGAGTTACATTTCTCACCCACTTTCACTGCTGCATCATAGCTGGGTCCTTCCCCAAGTACTGCTGCATCCAGTGAGCATTGCATGCAAGCGTGCAACACCATGACAGCCAAGAGGAGGGGAAGGAGGGAGAGGTGGGATCAAGCACAGCTCCTCAGACAGGTCACCAATTCTGCTACTTTTCTACCACTTCTTTGAAACAAGTTTGGCCCAAAAAATTGCGATGGACTTTTTTGTTTGTTCTTTGGTTTAGGGGTTTTTTTAAACTCCATGAAAATGTAAAAATGCCAGAAGATCTGCCTGGCAGAGATGGACAGTGGCGGGATGCTCCACAGGGATGTTTCACATCTCATTTAGGGCGCTCGGCAGAGCTCAGCAGAAGGTCGGGTTACGTCTCGGCTGAGCTGCTTTGCCCAACTGTACAAGTAGCTCTGGCATTGATTACAGGGAGGCTGCTTGGTAGGGGTGCAAATTCAATATATAGGATCTAACGGGTGAAGTGCAAACAGCAACAGCACCCTGCAGCCACGCGTTCAGCTTGAAAGCTGCTGGGGCCAGGCCAAAAACATATCGCCTGGCTTTTCACAAGCAGAACATCTCCTCCATGGACCCTTGCAGGTTAAATAAAAGCCTGGTGGCAAGAGGCCAGGCAGAGCTGGGGATGCTTTGAGGAAACTCCAGAAATCCCTGTTTGGCTCCTGGAAGGGCTGTGCTAGGTGATGCCCAGGGTGGGGTCCAGCTGCCCTCTGCCATGTCCTGGGGTGGGTGTCTCCAGGTGCCCATCTATGTGTCACTGGGGGCAGGAGACCTGTGGTGACACTGCTTGGAAGCTCCTGTGGCTCTGGGTCTGAGCTCAGGCTCTAAGGAGGAGCTTGAAGGACCCGTGGTCTGTGAGCAGGGTGGGTTTCTCACCAGGAAGGGGCTGGTTGGGATGGGAGCACCAGGAGGAAGGCGATAGCCATGGAGCAGTAGCAGACAGTTTCCCCAGGCTTTTTTGGGACCCCTGCCATCCCCCATGCTCGGTGCTCCTTGGGAGCATCCTGCTATTTTGTGCATCTTCTCAGCAAAGCAGACGAGCCCTAGACCTTTGACCACACATTAACCCGCCTTCCCAGGAGGCCTGACGCTGGCCAACCTGGCTGTTTCCAGAGCTCTTTATGGGCTTGGGAGCCATCTAGTTGGGTCGGCGAAACAATGCCATGAGCTCTCTGAGATGGTGTCAAGTAGTTAGGAAACAGCAAAGTCAGCAGAGAGGAGATCACCCCGTGCCCAACACTGGGATTCAGGGAATTTCCCTGACAGCAAAGGAGCTGCCGAGAATTTGGAAATCAATGTTTGTATTTATTTTCCTTTTGCCTTGCTCTTTCCATAACTGTGAAGCCAATTTCTACTTTCTGGAGGGAGCACTTGATGCCCTGCTCTGCGGGAACAGCAGCGATGCTGGGTGAGTGCAGCTCATGCTGACGGCTGAGGTCCCCTCTGGCTCCCCGGGAGGGGACGAGGCAGCCAGAGCAGCCTGTGGGACCACTGGTGCTTGGGATGGGGCAGGTTTGGGGCTGGGAACATGATTCTGCAGGTGAATGGTCCGGGAATCCCGACTGTATCGCCTTGGAGGGGGTATCGGTCCAGGGGGTATCAGCCTGGGCACCCCGATTGTATCAGCCTGGGGTGGGGGGTTCTGCTGAAGCATCTCAGTACCTCCAGCGATGGACGTTTCGCTGCGGGTGCAGGGTGGGCAGCACTGGGGGCTCACGCTGGCTGCCCCTGTGGCTCCTTTGGTAGGAAGTGCCCTGAAGGGTACCAGTGCATGAAGGCGGGGAGGAACCCGAACTACGGCTACACCAGCTACGACACCTTCAGCTGGGCCTTCCTGGCCCTCTTCCGCCTCATGACGCAGGACTACTGGGAGAACCTCTTCCAGCTGGTAGGTACCAAATTTTTATCCTTGTGCAAATGCTCCTCTCATTTCGATGCTGCCCCTGGTCTAGCACAGGTAGAAAGTCACTTGAGTGAAAACCTGTGGGACCTTGTCCTGTGGTTTATGGATCTAAGCAGGATCAGCAGAGATGGGGCATGGTCCCATCCGGTTCCCTAACCTGAGCAGTGCAAAGCCCAGGTGTGCTTCAGCAGTGCTGTCAGCTGTGTCATGGCAATTAGGGATTTAGAAGAGTATCAAATACATCTCTGGCTTGAGCTAAGGAAGAAGATAAGTGAGGAAAGCTAGGCTGCTTGTCCCCTGCATTGAGCCATCCTCTAGGGAGAAGTTGCAGGCACCAAGAAATCCCAGCTGACCCTGGGTCCAGAGACTGTTTAGATAAAAGCAAGCCTATGTCTGAAGGCTACATGTGTCCTCTGGAAATGATTACGCCCAGATCCTGGGTTAGCAAAGGACCCCTCTTGGCCCAAGGGCGAGACCAGAGAAGTTTGGGGCTGAGAGACATCAGCCATGTCACAGCAAAGTGAGTCTCTGACGAAATGTTGGTCCTATCTCCATGCATGCTTGCAGCCCTTGGGCTACCAGATAGCACAGAGCATCACGTCTGGGTCTGCCGAGACTTCTGGCTGTTTCACACAAGTCCTAACCCAGTGCCATGGCCTGCAGGAAGGTCCCTTGGGCAACGACCAGGCCTTGGGGAAGACGGGAGCGAAATATTTTCCTCCTACCGCAAATGGGAGTCTGCCCTGGTGCAAGACCTTGCACTGGAAGCATCGCCAACCAATATTGTGCCGAGGTGGTGTGACAGCCCGTGCCTCCTCTTTCCACAGACGCTGCGTGCAGCAGGGAAAACATACATGATCTTCTTCGTGGTGGTGATATTTCTTGGTTCGTTCTACCTCATCAACCTCATCCTCGCGGTGGTGGCCATGGCTTATGCAGAACAAAACGACGCCACGATGCTGGAGGAGCAGCAGAAGGAGGAGGAATTTCAGAAGCTCATGGAGCAGCTGAAGAAGCATCAAGAGGAGCAAGAAAAGATGGTTGGTGGAAAGTGTGGAGGCCAAAACAAGGGATCTTAGGAATAGGGGGAGAAAAGGGGAGGTGGCAGCAAGCATGGTGGTGCCTATATTTGTGTAAAATCCAAGAATAAGCCCCATTTGGTCCATAGTCAGCAAAGACAATAATTGAGTAACGATTCCTTGGGTCACAGCTGAATCAAAAAGTTGAGATACTGTGCTGGGTGGGGGAAAAAAAAGGCTGAAAAGATTTAATTTCCACATCCAGAAACCAGCACAGGGAGTACTGGGAGGCAGCAGAGAGGTGCAGCACAGAGGTGCGGCATTGCTTCAGAGGAGGAGGTGAGAAAAAAAGGTATAAAAGGCCCCAGAACTAACAATAATCCCTGCAGCACATCAAGAGCAGGAAGCCTGGCAGACAGCCGGCACAGGCAGATTACGATCCAGGTACAAAAGAAGCACTCAGGGAAGACAGAGCAGTTGCAGCAAAGCTAGAAGCATTAGCAAACCATTTGCTCTTGGCCAAGGCTGGAAGCAGCAGAGAGGGCTTGAGGGACCTTGCGTCTCACCCAGGGAGGTCCTGGTGCCCTGGCAGGAGCCAAGGCACAGCTCTCGGGGTCTGGCCTCGCTGCTGTCCCCCCAGCACACGAGCAGATGCGCGTGCCTGATGCTGCAGAGTTTGCACTGAGATTTCTCCGAGCTGACGTCTCTACGCTGCCCAATTTCCACCCATTTGCTCCGTTACGGTCCTGGGTGATACCTTAGCCCCTTTCTGGTCCTTGGGAGTCTCTTTTCACCACAATCTGCCTATAAAAATGTGAGCAAAAGCTTCTCTGATATCTGATACTGCTGCCCAGGCATTTTCCATCTCTCATCATCATTTTGGTCTGTGTCAGTGACATCCACAGGAGACATCCCTGCAAATCTAACTGTTAGTCTGGGCAAAAGACCAGCTTCATCGCATGCAGAGACACAAAACGGGGTTTTCCTCTCTCTAGAGCCTCTATCTCCCGTCACTTATCTGTGCCAAGCCACAACATCCTCCGAGGAAGTGGCTTGCTCTTCTCTGGCTGCTGTTTGCAGGATGGGTCTAAGCAAGCCCTGCCCAGCCCGAGGGATGAAGACTCCAGAGCTGAGCATAAAGCTGGTGCTGTGGCTGGTCTTCCCTGAGCAAATTAACCAGCGAGCCGCCCAAAGGCTTTGTTAAGGGCTGATACACGTTTATTTACACCTAGAGAAATGGAGAAGATGGAGGGAATACGGCTGAGCGTGAGGGCAAACAGCCTACAAGAAATGGGCGCTCGGACCCATTTAATATCCAGCAACTGAGCGTGGAAGCTGTGTTGCGTCTCAGCAATGTGCGGTGGGAAGAGAGGTTTGCACTCCACTGGCACCCTTAGTGTTACCAGAGAACGTAGTGAGCTTGAAATATTAATACTACTGTCAGAAGGTGGGGGAAAAAAAAGGAGCAATGGCATATGAAAACATTTGGGAAATAACATTTGAGGGAAAAAAATTTAAATTTTGACCCAAACATTCACAAATTCAGTGCAACTCCAAAAACCACGGACACAACATTTCAGCAAGAGCCTTGAAGATTTTGCTTCCTTCCCATCTGGGATAAAAGCACGCTTCAAAGATTAAAATTTCCTGCAAGACAGAAATTAGAGGGTTGGCATCATTTTGTCTTTATGAATTATTCACCCTGACCAAATGGTTAAGCAAGCGAAAGGGAAAGGCTTGCAACCTCAGGCATGTGCTTAGCTACGGCAAATTGTTCTCCCTCATCGCTGCTCGGGAGGATCTGAGTTTGCTGAGGAGCTCACCTCTGCCCAGGTCCTGCAGCAGCAGACTTTGGGGTCACAAAGTCCTGCCCAGGACGGTCCCGGGGCTCAGTTCATCCCCCTCCTCAGCCTGGTGCCCTGCAGCTGTCGTGGGAAGCTCCCGATGGCTGCGGGCACGCAGGTGATGGAGACGTGGGTTGCTGCAGTTGCAGGACCGTCGGTCCAGCAGCCGTTCCCTGCCCAGCAGCACAGCCGAGAAGGAGCGCACCTCGGAGCTGAATAGTGACCAGGACAAGGCAAAGGACTGCAACGGACAAGTGGTCCCCAAGGTCATGCTGGAGCGGTCTGCGACGGTGATTGAAGTACGTGCTTGGCTCTGTCTCTGCTGTCCCTCGAGGGTGCCCACCCCAGTAAACCCCAGTGGAGGGACAGGCTTGTGCCCAGCTTGTGGTGGGTCTGGTCCTGTGAGACTTTCTGCAGCCCACCTGCAGCTACCATGTTGCACCCCAAGGTCTCTCCAGACCATGCCCTTTTTTCTGCCTTGCTCTGCCTTTAAGTGCATTAAGTAGCCTGCAACGCTCTGCATTTATCCCCTGTGGTCTCATCTCCTTCTAGTTCAACCCAGCCAATGAGCCAGAGAAATCGGACCACAACCACCTCAGCGTCGGCAACCAAGATGGGCCAGGCCTCGAGAAGAGAGTGGGGAGCGCTGTCAGTGTCGTCTCCAACACCATGGAAGGTAGGTCCTACCCCAGCCTGGGTGAGGGCCATGTCTGCCCGTTTTAGCCCAACCATTGTGTGCTGGTGGGCTTGGGGTGCTCAGCACACACCAGCTGTGTGCGAGGGATGACTCTGGACCTGGAGTCTCCAAATGTGGTCAGGGCACTGCAGTGATGCCCAAGCAAGGCTTTTCATCCCAACTTGCTAGGATGATGCCCGGAGGCAATAATACAATATCTCATGCAAATAAATGCAATCTCAGCATGGCATGGACACCTCAAATCCTGCCTGGGGGCTGAGAGCAGGATCAGACCCACAGTTCCCTGACCGATCTGCCTTCCAATCCCTCTCTGGTTTGGAGGGGAAGATCTGCAACATCACTGCCTGGGCATGGGAAGGCTCCTACTTTTAGCCCCCATATTAAACTCCTAGATGGTCCAGGGCTGGTTCAGGACCGCAGGAGAGGGGCTCAGCACTTGGGCCACTCAGGGGAGGACAGGAGAAGCCTAGACTCATGTCATTTTTCCTTCCTGCCCTCAGAGCTGGAGGAAGCTCATCAGAAGTGCCCATCCTGGTGGTACAAATTTGCCCACACGTTCCTGGTCTGGAACTGCTGTCCCCAGTGGCTGAAGCTGAAGGAGTTTGTCAAGCTGGTGGTGATGGACCCCTTCGTGGACCTGGGCATCACTATCTGCATCGTGCTCAACACACTCTTCATGGCCATGGAGCATTACCCCATGACGGAGGAATTTGAGAACGTGCTGACTGTGGGGAACCTGGTAGGCAGCTACAGGCATCCCGTCCTTCCCCGTTTAGAGCCACAGCAGCCACACCGTCCACCATGGTGGGCAGATCCCCTCTGCTGCCTTTGTGTCACCTGAACAGCATGCACACACGCCTGGAAGCACGTCCCAGCTGCTGAGAAGGTGCTGCAGGGGTCTGATCACAGCATCCCTGTGATGGGCTGGACCCTAGGATGGCTCAGATCAAGGGAAGTGAGATGGGCGTGAGACTCATCATCCCCTGCTCCCCTGCTGCTGCAGCTTCTGTCTTGCTTGGTGCATCTCAGCGATGGCAAGGTGGCCATGGCCTCGCAGAGCTGTCCTGAGCCATCTCCTACACTACAACCCAGGGTCGGTCACCTGCTGCCAGGCCTGGCCGACACCACAGTGTCCTCATGATGCTGGGTAGCCACGTGGTTCAGATGCTGGGAGCAAACAGGTCCCCACGGAGCAGGAGGCAACAGTGCTAACACCATTAAATAATAATAATAATAATAGTAATAATGATAAAGATGATGATAATAATAATAATAATAGTAATAATGACTTTTCCCACTGAAATCACTGCAAATCTGGGCTGTCCTGATTTCATGGGTGTATTTAGCAACCAGCTGTGGCTGCTCCTGCTTCGAGCTCAGGGTAAATGGCTTTCATCTAGATGCAATATGCTCGTGGGACAAGTCCAGGAGGCCCCCAGTAGCTCTGAGAAATGCAGCTAAGGGGTGGGAGAGCTCGCCGTCTCCTCTCCTGCCACCTTGCCCGGCTCCAGCACCTGCCAGGGCCGCTCTGTGCGCAGGCACTGGAGTGACACACGCCGGTGCCCGAGCCCCGGGCGGGCAGGATGACGCTCAGCACATAGCTGCTTTGTCTCTGGTTTCATTCAGGAAATACAAGGGGATTAATTGGCTGTTGCTGGAAGCACGGTCACGCTGCAAAGACGGCTCCAGCTTTCCCTTCGGGCTGGCTGCAGTTTCTGGCTGCGTGTACACTCCAATGCCAGTGGGATCCTGGGGGATTTGCTGGGGAAGGGCCAGGGAGGGATGGGGGGAGAAGAAGCAGCTCCCCCTGAGCCACGGTCTCCCCCAACATCGCCTGCCAGTGCCCGAGATGAAAGCAGCAGCGCCTGTTGTCTGTCTCGCTGCAGGCAGAAAGATGGCCAGGCTGTAAATCAAGCAAGCAAGGATCAGCTGGCAGGAGCAGAAAAGGGGACGTTTGTGGGCTGGCATGCAAAGGGGGGTTTTGGGGAGCATCCCCGGGGATGCTGGTGCAGAAGCCTTTCTGCAAAGCGGAGGCGTGGACCTGTGCATCCCAACATGATCCACATCCAGGGCAAGACTTGTCAGCGGGCCCCCTCTGCACATGCCAGGTCACGAAGTTGCATTGAGGATGCTAATTGTCACATTGCTGGTCCCGCTCCCGAGTAATGTGATAATGCACAGCGCCGTTGTAGTGCAGGAGAAGAGTAATGTGTAAAAGCTGGCTCAGCTTTCGCAGGGCGCGGGGAGGGGCAGGGCCATCCCAGTAGCTGCCCAGTCCCCAGTGCTGGGAATCCCTGTGATTCAGCAGTCATTTGAAGAGGGTCCCTTTGCCTATGAGACTTTTCTTTTTAATTTCCACCTGCCAACACGCACCTTTTCCAAGTCTCTCCAGTAGCAATCGGTCCCCAGTACTCCCAGCCTAGCTCCACAGGCTCTACTGGGCAGCAGCTGGGGAGCTCATTCTCAGCCAGGCCTGGACCCCGTCAGATGAAACATTTTAAGAACACCCCAAAAAGGAGGGGTGCTACCCACCCCATGCCAAGCACTGACTTTCAAGCAAGCTGATGGGGTGCTGTTTCCCACAGGTCTTTACGGGGATCTTCACAGCAGAGATGGTCTTGAAGCTCATCGCATTGGACCCCTACGAGTATTTCCAGCAGGGCTGGAATATTTTCGACAGCATCATCGTCACCCTGAGCCTGGTGGAGCTGGGCCTGGCCAACGTGCAAGGGCTCTCCGTGCTCCGCTCCTTCCGCTTGGTACGTGCCACAGGGACGAGCTGTGTCGGGGGGGTTTGGATACAATTGCCACCAGGGTGGAGAATGGCTTGTTCAGCCTCCTTTGTGGCAGTCACCAACTTGTCCCCTGTTAAAGACAGAGCTGAAAGTCAAGCTAAATATTTAGGAATGCAGGAGTCTGCTCTTTGCAAAGCAGTTTGGTGTTTAATGCCTCCTACCTTAATAGAAACTGCCACATGAAGGTCTAATCCCAGCCTCATGGCCTTGCTCTGACACCCTGTGGCAATGAAGTGCCGGGCAAATCAACACCTTGTCTCCTTGCTCCTCATAGCTGAGGGTTTTCAAGCTCGCCAAGTCCTGGCCCACCCTTAACATGCTCATCAAGATCATCGGCAACTCGGTGGGCGCCCTGGGGAACCTCACATTGGTGCTGGCCATCATCGTCTTCATCTTTGCCGTGGTGGGGATGCAGCTTTTTGGGAAGAGCTACATGGAGTGTGTGTGCAAGATCTCCACCGACTGCACGCTGCCCCGCTGGCACATGCATGACTTCTTCCACTCCTTCCTCATCGTCTTCCGCATCCTCTGTGGAGAGTGGATCGAGACTATGTGGGACTGCATGGAGGTGGCCGGTCAGACCATGTGCCTCATCGTCTTCATGATGGTCATGGTCATCGGGAACCTCGTGGTGAGTCTCAGAGCCGGGGTGGACACTCAATGAAAGGAAGGGGGCTAGTTGGAGGGTTTCGTCAGGTGGGGACACCTCTGCCCCTCGTTCCCTGGCCAGTACTGTCCAGCTCAGCTCGTCTACAGGGCTATGTCTGTATGCATGGTCTTGTTGGAGCTGTACAGGAGCATGGGCAAAGGGCTTGACCTCCCTCCTGTAGACCTGGTGGGGATGTGCTGTCTGCTCAGCTCTGTGTAAAGCAGGCTAAGAAGCAATTTCTGAGAGACCTTCAGCCGAAACTAGATCAGGAACAGAAAGGGAAACCGAGGCATGGAAAATTTAACAGTGGGCTTTAGGCAGACGCAGGAGCAACTCTAGGACAAAATGGGGCTCATCTTCAAGCTGTCCTTTCTTCTCCATACAGCTTTTCAGGCTTTCCTCCCTCATTTCCCACCCTCCTACAGGAAGAGATGGAGACTCCCAGGTGCTTTTGAGAGCAGACCCCCCCCCCGAGAAAACTTTTGCAGATCCCCAGCATCCCCAAACCTCACTACAGTCCAGGTGGCATCCTGGGGATGCACGACCCCTCTGCAGCTCGTGGCTCCTTCCCCTGGGTCCTGGTGAACCCCTGGTCACCATCACCCTCCCTCCCTGCCTGTTGCCCTCCCCGCTAACCCGAGCCGCTCGCTGCCCGCCTTGCAGGTCTGCAAGTTCCAGGCGAGCGTGAAATCCTTTCTAAACTTGGTAACCCTCTCGCTGGCGGCTTTGAAGCTTGTTTTCCAGCCTGCGCGGGCCCTGCTCTCTCTTCTTAAGGAGCAAGGCAGGGGAGGGAAGCGCGGCGGCTTGCCGAATCGCTTCTATTACTTGCCGGGGTTGTGTAAGCCCTTTGGAATTTGCTTTGAAAAACTATCTGCCCAGGGAGCTGCTGACGCCTCCCATCCCACGACCGGGTGGCCGCTCCAGCCCTGGGCTTGCACAGCCTTCCAGAGGGGTGAAAGCAGCCCCAGGGGAAACCCAGACCACCCCATGGCTCGGGTCAGGGGTAGGGCAGACTGGAGTGACCCACTTCGAGGACAGAAAGTTGGGATTTGGGTGCTGCTTGGCTTCCCTGGCTCATGCCAAGTATTTGGGGCCCCTGTAGCTGTACTGGCTGTGGAACTCACCCTGGGGTGTCCTGGGGTCTCTGCTGGGTGATGCTGGACAGATGGACACACATCACCTTGAGGAGGGGAGTAGCCCAATGTCCCCCCGGGTTGCCCATCAACCAGCAGACAGCAGCAGTTTGTAACGCTGCCTTCCAGGGGGGAAGCCATTCCTTTGAATGGCAATGCTGAATCAGGCTGAAAATCACCCATGAGCAGCAGGACCATCTCCAGGATAGTCTGCAGAGAGTGCAGGAGCTTAGAGACTGGGAATCATAGCTGGGGCTCCCTGGAGACCCTCTCCAAAAGGGGTCCTGGAGACTCTTCCTCTTCTGGACCTTCTTCTGGACCCAGTTTTTGGAGTAGGACAGTCCATCCAGGTCCCCAGGAGATTCTTCTGGAGAAGACATTGGGGCAGCACGATTTTCAGCTGGTGGGGTCAGGTGCAGTCCTCCCTGAGATTGTATCCCAGCTTTCTGGGCAAGTTTTGCAGCCCCTGCTGTGCTCTGCGCTGCTGCAGGGGGGGTCATTTAAAGTGAAGTAGAGACATACAGCACACGACCACCTTCGGAGCCATCTCTGCCCTCTTCATCCTCTCTGCCAGGCTCTCCTGGCCGTGTCTCAGGTATTTCCAAGTCCTGGAGCCTGTCCCACACACCCTCCCGAGCATCCTGGCTGCAGGGAGGTGTGTGTTTCTCCCCACTTCCCCTGCAGAGGAATAAGGTGACGGCCGGTCGCCCTTTACTGTTCATGACACTTTGAGCATTTCCTTTGGGGTTATTAAGGGAAAAGGGAGGAAGTCAGTCGGGTGAGACAGTAACGGACTCCTGTCCAAAAAAACCAGAGCCAACAGCAACTATTAGCTGTAACTGGTAGTTAACGTAAGTATTAAACTGGTAGGATAGTAGGGATTTATTTAAAGATGCGATTTAAGTCATATGGTATGAGCCATGTGAAAACAGCAGTGACCTTGAATAGCAGCTAATTCCCTTCTCAGATACGCTGCTGGCACAAAAAGGCACAAACATCAACAGCTGTGGGCTTGGGCCATCGGCCGCTCTGCGTAGCGAGAGCATGTCTGGGTGCTGCCGATGCTCCCGTACCCTGGGGAGAGCCCGTCCTGCTCCTCTTCTCATGAGCTGCTCTGGGCTTCTGGCATGCAGCGAGTCCACCCATGCCAGGCGAGGCTGCGGTGGGGTTCAGTCACGTTTTGGGCATGGTGAAGCAGGAGAGGTCTGGGGGCAGCAGAAGAGAGCCCATGCTTGGAGCTATATAGAGCATTTGCATCCTATGAGCTGACATGTGCTGAGATGAAATGTCTCTCTGTGGAGCAGAGCAGTCTCTGATAGAAAAAGATGAGGCTGCGGCTGTGGCTCAGTCTCCCACGTGGCTCCAGGATGCTGGAGACCCTCAGAAGCTCACCGGGCATCTGAGCTACCAGAGCCAGCAAGGAGGAGACGAAGAGTTGCAGCTGGGAGGACAATATGCAGGAGGTTTCTTCCTGGGAAGAGAAGGGACAGAGCTGAGTTGCATTCCTATGAATGGTGGGGAGAAGCCCCATAGGCCCGGGGAGTCCCACATGGGGACAAGCCAGGCCAAGAGCTCCAAGAGAATGAAGGGAGGGACATGCTGATGGACCCATAGGGTAGGTGGCTTGAGAGGGGCTGAAGTGATGACTGGCATTGCTTGCAAATGGATCAGCAGGACCTAAGCAACTGGAGGTGACACTTTCCAAGAAGAACAGAGGAGGACCACGTCTGTGTCCTCCGGGAGATGGAGTTGGCATCTCTGCAGTCCCCAGAGCTGGGCAATGGGAGGAGGGAGTTCCACGGCACAGCCATGACAGGTGCCTGCTGCTCCAGCCTACAGGGATGATGTTGGTGCCAGACATCAGCACTGGTATTTGCTTTTGTCCCCTCCAGGTGCTGAACCTGTTCTTAGCTTTGCTGCTGAGCTCCTTCAGCGCCGACAGCCTGGCGGCATCTGACGATGACGGAGAGATGAACAATTTGCAGATCGCTATTGGCAGGATCACCAGGGGGATCGACTTTGTAAAGAGCTCTGTCCTCACACTGTTCCGCAGGCTGTGGAAGGGGAAGAAGGTGGCCCCGGAGGAAGAGCAAGAGCCCAATAAGGGGGACAACTCTGTGCTAAACCATGTGGACACTGGCCAGGAGCTCAAGTCAGAGTACCTGGATGGAGTCACTGACAAAGAGCATTTTTTCATGGATGAACTGGACCACATGAATTTCATTAACAACCCCAACCTGACGGTGCAAGTCCCCATCGCCTCAGAGGAGTCTGACCTCTACGAGGAGACAAGCACCCAGTCCGACACCGAAGACGCCAAGGTAAGAAAAGTGGGTGCAAGGGTTTCAACCCAAAAACTGGGATTGACTTACTCTTGCTGGGCTGCCCAAAGAATTATGCTGGTTTGGGTTACTACTAGCTTTTCCACAACATGTGGCATGGGCCAAACTTCGAGCTTTTTCAACCTGGCATTTCCCAGTGGAAGCTGGAGGTGGGGGGGTCCAAGCAGGGGTTTGGCCCGTTTTGGGTCAGGCTATGGGGTTCTTGCCAACGCCAGAGGGACCCACTGCACCCCTGGGTTGGCGCAGTGGTCAAAGCGCTTAGTTTGAGGTTAAAGACGTTCAAGAGGAATTCAGTGCCAGGAAATCTGCTGATGGCACTAACATTGGATCCAGTGCTAATGCCTCAGAAAGCATCGTCGGGGAAGGCATGAAACCAGATGGAGGAGCTTAGCACAAGTGAACATGAAGCGATGCATTTTGGATCCAAAGCTGACGAGACAGCTGATGCCGGCATTGCTATGTCGAGGCACGGAGAGGACTGTCAGGGCTCTTGAGACGCCGATCACCTTGGTGCTTTGGGAGATGCAAGGCAAGAAACTCGGGAAGACCCAAGTGGGCACAAAAAGGAGGGTGATTGGTGGGAAATTACTGCTCGCGATGTTGTCTCACTGAGGTCCTGGAGAAATGCAGGGCAGTAGGGATGCTGCAGTGGAGAGGAGCAACTGCATCAGTCTGGAAACGGGGTTTGTATGACCCACAGAGCAGCTCTGACCCAGGGGTTGATCATCACTATCGATGGCAAACGTGTCTGCTCAGGAGCTGAGGAGCCGCTGGGAGCTCTGTCCCAGCTAGTCCTGCTCGGGGCGGCGTGCTGGGGCAAAAGGCAGTGGTGTGGTCTGGGTGCAATCACAACCGCTGCTGGGTGCCTGGCTGTGATTGCACAGGGAGCCCAAGGCAGGGCTGGAAAACGAACCAGGACTCCCAAAACCCCAGAGCCATCTTCTCCCTCCCCATCTGCAGGCTCCTTGCAGCTCCGCGCAGCGACAGGGACCTGGCTTTGCTCAGGGCATAGTGCAAGAAGAGGGGACAGTTGTGGCTATCTATTTATCTGTTTGTTTGTTTGTTTGTTTGTTTGTTTGTTTGTTTGTTTTAGCTGGGAAAACAGGGTGTTTTCAGCAGTTGGGGCTGCAGGGGGAAGATGTCAGGAGAGGTTGTGGCTGGCTGTGACCCATGGCAAGTCTGTTAACAGGCTGCCCAGGGTGATGGTGGAGTCCCCATCCCTGGAGGGGTTCAAAAAATGTGTGGATGTGGCACTTCTGGACATGGTTTAGCAGGCATGGTGGGGTTGGGGTGACAGTTGGACTTGATGATCTTAGAGGTCTTTTCCAACCTATGATTCTAGGATTCCATGCTTGCTGTGCTCAGCAGGGACAAACCTCCCTGGAGCACCTTGGGCAAGGGAAGGGGCGAGGGGAGTTGCTGGTGTCATTCCCCTTAGTGTTGCCAGCAGGAGGGCTGAGAGTTGACACTTTTCCCCAAGTTTTTCCTGCTACAAGTCCAGTCCGGTAGCACAAACCTCCCAGCACACCCAGGCCGTGCTGCAGCACACTGGGTGTGTGGTTGCGCTGCACGGAGGTGATGCTAATGCCAAGCTGGCCGCCGTGAGGGGACACATCCGGCCTGGCCTGTGCAGTCCCCATGGACCTCAGCTCCCTGCCACGACGATGTGCTTCCCGCGGATGGGGCAAAACCTCGATGTGCAATTATGGACAAGTCCCGGCATGGCTCTGGCGTCTTGGGGCTGTGTTCAGCTGACATCTAGTGGCACCCGCTCCAACACCAGGCATGGAGCCCATATTTTGAGAGCCATCCCTGGCTGCTCGGCGTGTGCAGGGGCCAAACAGCATCTCTCAACCACTAAACACCAGTTCATCCCATCATCACTGCTGGTTTTGGTGGCTAAACTCAGACAAACACTGATCAAGGTGCAAACCAGCAGGGTGCATCAACAACCCGGTCCCTGCCCGGACAGGCAGGGTGGGAACGGGACGGTGGTCATCACATTAAGTGACTGCCTAGTAATCAGAAATCGGGTGCTAATTGGTGGGAGCCCTGGGCTGGTCTTCGGGGAAGACCACTGCTCGCTCAGCGTGTTCTCATCCCGTCGATCAGCTCCAGATGGAGCCAGAGCCCGGCACACCGCCTCGCACCAGGGACGCGGGCCACCGGTGACGATTGCAAACTGGGGGGATTTCTCCAGATGGGCTGCTCAGAAAATGCTGATGAATGCTCTCCCCCTTCTAGAGCAGCTCCTTTCCGAGGCAAAGATATTTTTCAGGGTGAAACGACAGCAGCAGGGTGACGGCGGCAGTGCAGCTGCTCTCCTTGAGCACTTTTGCATCTTACGGTTGATTTATCTTGCGCACCGCAAAGCAGTGAGGTGACAGGAACAGCAGCGCTGGGTGTGCTACGGCTGAGCAGAGAGTTAGGGCTGTGGCTTGGGGTCTTCCTGGGGGCTTTTTGCCTCAGACCCCATCCTGCCAGGCAGGGTGACGTCTCCTGAGATGCGCTGGGCTGTGTGCACCACAGGAGTATTATGAAGTGCTGGATATTATTGGGGGGTCACAGGGTGAGTCTGGGTGCACAGCACCCCAGTGCCAATGCTCGGTGCTGGTGAGGATGGGGAAAGCCCTGGATTTGGGTGGGAACACCCAGCCAGGCTGGAGGTGCCGTGCCAGGTGTGTGATGGAAATTGCCCTGCAAACCTGCCGGTCGCAGGAGCCTCCAGGGATGGGGTCTGGGGACCACACAGTGTGACCGGCACAGTTATCCCCATCCCCATCCAACAGGACCTGCCCTGAGCACCAGCACACCGAGCTCCAGGGTGACATGAGCCTGACGAGCATCGTGGGCACCTTTCCACTGGTCTCCAGGGCTGCTGGGCTGGTTCATCTCCACCTCGTCCCTTGTCCTGGAGGCAGATGGTTTCCGAGTGTCTTTCCCCGGGGTCACAGCTTGCCTGGCTCCGTGCCGAGGCCTCCCAATAAACCTCCTGTCCCCCTGCAGCTCCCCCTGCGGAGGTCCTGCAGAGCCACCAGCCGACAGCTCATGCTACTGCTGTGTCCTGCTCCTCAAGGCAATGACCTGCCTGTCCCCTGCACACAGTACCGGGCTGCAAGGGTCCCTCAAAGCAATGTCTTCTCCTAGAGATGTAGCTGTGGCCCCTGACGTTGCCCCAAATTACCCACGGGGGGTCTTTCCTGGCTTGTTGGAGGTCGGAGTAGCTATTTTATTCACTACCGAAAGGACAAGCAACCTTGGGGGAGGATTATCTCCTTCCCATGCAAGCCAACGCCATCCTGCACTGGAGGTGCCCATCCAAGATCATCTGCTCCCGGGTAGGAGAGGCAGATCTGGGGATCTTTTTCCTCAAGTGCTGCAGAAGATCTTCTCAGAAAGCAAAAAAAAAAAAAAAGGAGGGAAAAAATCCCAGGGGCTTGCCAAAGTTTCCCCTCGTTATCAGCCCCTCCAGGCCTCGCTGAGTGGTGTCTGGGAAGCCAGCCAAGCTGAGCTGTGCACGCAGTGGAGCCGGTGAGAGACATTTGGGATGAGGTTTTGAACTCGGGTGAACCTCAGCCCAGCTCGGCACAAGCCGAGCCAGCAGGATTTGAGAGAAGTGCCATGGTGGCCACCCAGGCTTCTGCAGGTCTTGTTGTACCAAAGGGTGTTTGGCAGAGCATTTCTTAGATGGGGGCATGCAAAGAAGGAGGAGGAGTTGAGAAAATCACCCTGAGATGATGGTGCAAGTGGATAGGAGACGGACTTGCTGTGCTGGGAGGAAGGGTGGGGTCAGGAGACCATTTGCTCCTCTGAATCTGGATGCAAAGCAAAGTTGTGCAAGTTCATGCATCAAGGATCCTTCAAGGTTTGCAGCCTTGGACAACTCAACAGCTTCACTCTGGGCTGTGTTTTCATGGAAAGGGACTCAGAGCAGCCTTCAAGCAAGGGGGTCTCACCAGCTGGCTCCCTCAATGGGGGCAAGAGGAGCTGGAGAGTGGCCAGAGGCGGCCGCAGCCCGGGAGCATCCCTTCTGCAGGGCAGCCCAGCCTGAATCCCCCTCTCCCTTTGCAGAACCCCCTCTCCAGCGACAACGCATCGTCCCTGTGCAGCACCGTGGATTACAAGGCCCCACTGCCAGTGGAGGAGGAGGTGGCAGAGCAAGCAGAGGACAGCAACGAGCCCGAGGAGTGCTTCACCGAAGGTGAGGGACCAAGCAGCGCAGGGAACTCCAGGGAGAGGCGGAGGTGGGTGGGGAAGGGCCATTGCCAACCAATTCTTGCAGCACAACAACCCCAAGGCTCACTCAGCTCAGCCCAAACTTCAAATCATCCTGTACTGCAGGGAGATGGTCCCCATGGGGCTCCCCTCTTGTGTGTACACCCTCAACCCCAGCAGGATCCCGCTCCAACCCACCTAGGAGGGTTTGGAAAGACAATAAAATCATGATCAGTGTTGTGTTGGTGGAAACGCCCTGGCCAGGAGGTAACCCACAGCTCTTTGTCCCTTCCCCAGCCTGTGTGAAGAGGTTTCCCTGCCTCTACGTGGACATCACCAGTGACAGAGGGAAGACATGGTGGAACATCAGAAAAACCTGCTTCCGCATTGTAGAGCATGACTGGTTCGAGACCTTCATCGTCTTCATGATCCTCCTCAGCAGTGGGGCACTGGTAGGTCCCACTTTTCACCCTGTCCCACTTTCTCTGCAGCAGCTCACCGGCTTGGTGGCAGCCCAGGAACGTGGGCAGGGCCCAGGCAGCAGCACCAGAAGCTCTGAGCATCACTCGGTTGTCTCCTGTGCAAAAGAACACAGCTGTGGGCAGATGTTTGATTTAAAACCTCATTTGGCTCAGGTCTGCCCAAAGTGCAGCCTTGCAAGGAGATCTAAATATCCTCCCCTCGCCCTCCAAGAGCGCTGCTTTGGTACAGTCTTCCCTGTACGACCCTCCATCATGGGCTGTGGTCCCTGGGCTCCAGGGGATGCCTCTGCCTCCAGCAGATGTCATCCCTGAACTCTCTGCACCATCTGTTTAGCTTTATGTGGACGGTTCCTCCTTTCACTGCCTCCACAACTGGCTGTCGGGAGGTGCTTTACAAATAACTCATGGTGATTATTTTGCTGTTCAGCACTCCCAGCCACTGACTGGTGCACCCTCCCAGAACCTGGGTGCCCATTTAAATCAACCTCGTTAAAAAGCTGTGTGTCAGCTTGTTGATCCTCTCTGAGTATCTGAAGCTGGATATAGCTCAGCTGCACCTGTAAATACACAGAGCTAACGGGGAGACCAACTGCTCTGCAAGTTTGGGGGGTGAAGAGAGAGGGAAGGAGGACAGAGGGCCTGAACTGGTTTTCAGACAAGCTTTATGTGTCTGCATCACGCTCTGAAGTGCAGCCTGGGGATGTCTGAGGTTATAGCTGGTGCCAGAATCGAAAGCTGTGCTGAAGCAGCTGTGCAACACCTGGTCATGATGCCTGTACCTCCGATGGCTTGTGTTTTACATGCCACGTGGACACAGCAGTGACCCAAACTCCCAAGAGCATTTTCAAAACTACCAGGGCAACCAAAGGTGCAGGTTGGTGTCCAGGCTTTTGCCTTGTGCTCAGACTGGTGGGAATTGGATGCAGCTGGACATTTGCTTCAGTGAGGCTTTGCTTCAGGACAAACACCACTCTGCGTAGCCAACAAGGACTTGCAAACAAGTCTTAGACCCCAAATTGATCAGTAGAAGCCACCCGAATTTACAGTCTCAACTTTTCGAGCTGCCCCAAGCTCTAGGAAAGCAGGCATGATGCAGGTGTGGATGTGGCTGCACTGAGCCGTGCAGCAGGTCTAATGGAAGAATGACTGTCACGTAGCTCCATGCCTCTTCCAGGCTTTTGAGGACATCTACATTGAACAACGAAAGGTGATACGCACCATCCTGGAGTATGCTGACAAGGTGTTCTCCTACGTCTTCGTCATTGAGATGTTGCTCAAGTGGGTGGCCTACGGCTTCAAGGTGTACTTCACCAACGCGTGGTGCTGGCTGGATTTCCTCATCGTCGATGTAAGCGTCATGTGATGAGCACCTCTAGAGCTCTAGCTAGCCAAGGGATTTGGGAGCATTAGGGGTCTGTAGCAGGCTGTTGCAAATGAACCTGTAGTTGTATTTTAAAGGATAATGGGGTGGCTGTGGAATGAGGGTTTAGACCGTTGCTTAAAATAATGGTCCTCCACAGGAAGGGCCACTTCTTTCCCTGTCTGCAGAAACCCTTTCTGTTTTACGCTTAAGCCAAGAACAAGCCCATGCTGTTCTACCAGACCCCAGTAGAGATGTGAAGAGACATTGGGTCTCCCAAATGCTCTGTGACACAGCAGGCCATTTCCCCTCTGCAGTGTTTCTGCATCCTCTGTCACCTCCACCCTCACACCCAAGAGGCAGGGACATTCTCCAGGGACCCAAGGACTCGATGCCAGTCCCTATGTCCTATGACAAGATGATGACCACCAGCCTGAGGGAGTGCTGGGGAGAAAGGGAAGGGCAGGAGCTGCAGGGACATGGTCCAGTTGTGTTTCCTTCTGAGACACTGCTAATCCCTTGGGCTGCTCCTTCCAGGTTTCCCTTATCAGCCTGACAGCGAACTGGCTGGGATACTCCGAGCTGGGAGCCATCAAGTCCCTGCGAACACTGAGAGCTCTGAGACCACTGCGTGCCCTATCCAGATTTGAAGGCATGAGGGTAGGTACCTTCCGCATGTCCTGCTGGCTCTGACAGGGACATGCAACATGGCACCGTTCAGCAGTCACCTATGTTAGGGACCCATCCCAGCTGGTTTTTAGGGGCCTCCAGATCAGTGGGGTTGATGCTAAGGTATCTATGCTCCAGTTTCAGCCCACTTAGTGCTGCTGCGGAGGGTAAGGCTGGGGCACAGGGACATGAAGGTCCACATCACTTCTAGCCTCGTTCCCTAGACAGGTCCTCGAAGGTTTTTTTCTCCCATTGCAGGTGGTGGTGAACGCCTTGCTGGGTGCCATCCCCTCCATCATGAACGTCCTGCTGGTCTGCCTCATCTTCTGGCTGATATTCAGCATTATGGGGGTGAACCTCTTTGCAGGGAAGTACTACCGATGCGTCAACACCACCTCAGGGGAGCTCTTTGCCATCAGTGTGGTGAACAACAAGAGCGACTGCATGGCCCTCCTCTACACCAACGAGGTCAGATGGGTCAATGTCAAGGTCAACTTCGACAATGTGGGCTTGGGATACCTCTCCTTGCTGCAGGTGGTACGTAACAAAGGCGGCTGCCATCCCTCCAGGGTGTGTGTCACTGTAGCAGGGCAGCGTGATTAGCATCAGGGCTGAAGCAAGATGCTGCCCTGATGCCCCAATGGGGCCTCGCAGCTGCTTCTTAGTTCCAAAATTGGTATTCAACACAAAAAAGCCCTGCAGAGCCAAGGAGGAAAGGGACAGGGTAGAAGATGAGGGTGGTGAAACACTGGAACGGGTTGCCCACAGAGGTAGTGGAGGCCCCATCCCTGGAAACGTTCAAGGCCAGGTTGGATGGATCTCTGAGCAGCCTGGTCTAGCTGAAGATGTCCCTGCTCACTGCAGGGCGGTTGGGCTAGATGACCTCTAAAGGTCCCTTCCAACCCAAAGCATTCTATGATTCCATAGGAGGGGAAGGTCAAGTCTACCCAGGGAAACTCTGTGGATGAGTGTAGGTAGCACCAAGCCTGGAGCTGCAAGAAGCCCTCTGCACAGCATGGATGCAGGAGCGAGGAGAAGAGGCCTCTCTTTTCCCCCCACCCATCTGAAACGTTTGGTCTGCTGTAGTTGTGGGCTGAAAGAGTTTTGCGTGGGGAAGATGACGACTGGAAAAAGAGCCCATGTGTCTGCAGCAGGGCAATGGGTGAACGCAGCCGTGCTTCCACTGAACTCACCGCAGCTGAGCCAGGCAAGCAGAAGGGGAACTGCTCACCACAATTTTAATAAAAATATGGGTGTGGGCTCTGTTATTGGGTGGGCTGGGGTTATTCCCATCAGATCCAGGGGAACTGGTGGCTGCAGAATCAGAGCATCACCCAAATGGATTAACCAGCCTTAAATTCAGCTTCCTCTTCAGGTTTGTTGTTCCATCAGACAAAGGAAACAAGATGTTCAGGCTTTTTGTTTAACAAATCAGCAGCAAAAGACTGTAAAAGACATGGTGTGCCTCCCAACCCCACCGGGATCGGGATCGAGCGGATAGCAGAGGCAGCGACTCAGAAGTCAGGGCTATGGAAGTGGCACAGGTTGGGGGCAGGAGGAGCAGCCAGCCCCAGCACAGCTCTGCCACGGGGAAAATACGTTTTGGTTTGGGGGGAAAAAGCGTCAATCACTTCTTTTCCCAGTCTGGTTTGCAGCAGAGTTTTGGGAAGTCCCTGGTAACCTCAGCCACAGAACAGAGCTCGTGCGTGGACACGTGTGTGCAGCATGTGCGTGCAAATCTCAGTATTTCTGTATCGGGGCATTTTTCTTGCGGGTTCAACTCATGGTCCCTCTCATGCTGTTCCCACAGAGAAGCTGTAACTCCAGGCTGAGCAGAGCTAAACCCCCAAACTAAACCCCAGACACGCACCCGTGGTCCTCCCCTCCCTCCCTAGCCCCAGATACCTCCCAGTGAATCTGTTCTTCTCCGGTGTCCCCACAGGCAACCTTCAAAGGCTGGATGGACATCATGTACGCTGCCGTGGACTCACGCGAGGTGAGGGGACAAACAGGGATGTCTCACAACCAGCACCAAGCATCGCTCGTCCCACTGGGTTGGTTCTCCCTGGCAGACAGGGAGCAAAGTCCTGGGGCCGAGGAGGAGCTCTGCATGGGCTGGAGATGGACCCCTCGGCCACAGCATCTCCTCTGGCTCTGCCCATCGGTGCCGGGGGGCCGCCTGCATCCCATGGCTTTGGCTAGGACATGGGCCAAAGGCTGGAGAAATTCCCAAAACACCCCCCCTGCTGAGGTGCACGGCCTTGGTTGTGTCCCTTCTGGTGCCTTCTGCCACCCGTGTCATTGTCACCTGCATCCCAGATGCAGCCTGGCCCCACACCAGGGTCCCAACCCACCCATGCCACAGCTGGAGCCGAGCCCACTCCTCTCGGCTTCAGCATCATGGTCCAAAAACCCTACTCTGTCTCCGCAGCTCCAACCTGGAGGGCTCATCCTTCACCCTGCTGTGACATGATGCCCTCCATGTGCCCCTCCAGCTGGGAGAGCTTATCCCGTCCTGGAGGAAGAGCCTGGTTAGCCTTGAGCAATATATGGGGTATTAAAACAGAGCAGCCAGCATTTAACCTTTGGGTTAAATGGGTTATTTAACAAAAAAAACACAAAAAAAGATTCAAAGGGTTTCATTCAGAGGCTGTTTCTACTGTGATCCATCCCAGAAAGTGTCCCCACGCCAGCCCATGCGTCCACACGCTGCCATGAGCCAACGCAGCAGGAGGGACTGCCTCCCTTTCTCTAACTGAGCAAACCTGCCCGAGTCCCGCTGGGGGGCTCAGCCCCGCACACCCCCATGGGTGTGAACTTACTGGTTTCATTGCCTTTTTTTAGTATCAGAAACAGCTGCTTGCCCTGCTTGCCCCGGATGCAGCTGCCGGCGCTCAGCGGAGGAGCTGCTTCCAACTCCCTCTGGAAATGGTTTGGGCTTCTGCCTCCCTGAGCACCTGGGGTAAAGCTGGCTTGGGAGAAAATCTGCTCGCTTCTGCCAAGAGCTTTCCTCAAAATGGGGGAAGCCGGTTGTGACACCTTGGGATATCTCCAGTCAAATATAGAGCAGAATGAAGTGATGCCCCTTCAGACGAGGAGTGTTTTCCGAGGCTGCCAGGCTGTGCCACCCCCGTGTGCTGGTGTGGCACAAATTAAACCACTTTCCTTTCCCCTCTTGGCTGTATTTCAGCCCTTGGAAAGCCGGCTATTGGGAAGAAACTCAAGTTTGCTCATTGATATCGCTGCCTCTGGGCATCCTTTCCTACTCCCCAGCCCATGCCATGGGATCGGGGGTCAGCGCATTCTTGTCCCCCAGCCGGTGTCATGTGGATGTCCCTTCCCGTGGCTACTCCCACAGGGACTGCTCAACCTGCGCAGCAGCCGTCAAAGGTTTTGAAGCAGCCACCCCACGGCTCTGTCCAGATATGGTGACCCCTTGTCTGGGGGCTTGGGGACACGCCTTCCAGAGAGGGTTAGTCTCACGTTTCCCATCTCTCCTGGTCAGATTGAAGAGCAGCCAGAGTATGAGATCAACATCTACATGTACATCTACTTTGTCATCTTTATCATTTTCGGCGCCTTCTTCACCCTGAACCTCTTCATTGGCGTCATCATTGACAACTTCAACCAGCAGAAGAAAAAGATAAGTATTTTCTGGGTTCTGCAGCCACTGCTGCCTCCTGGGGCACTGGCCCAAGACAGAGGGGACCGGCATGATCATGGGGTGAGGGGACCAGGGCCACTGTGCCCAGGGCTCAGATGGACCCCAGGGCTTTTATCCACCAGTGGCTTCCTGCAGAGTGAACAAGGAGAACTGGACAAACACCCCATGGGACTTTGTGTCCCAGCCATATCATTTATGGAGGACTTCACTTACAGATGCAGACGGAGGAGACAAGGGAGGCTGTGGTTTTTTTCTCGCCTGTGCCACAGCAGGCACAGCTGTATGCCTGTGCTGTCACTTTTATTTTCTTTTCCCACCATGTGACCCTTTCTCATCATTTTTCCATGCGTCGAGGAAAGACTCAACTTCTGCTTTCAAGAGAGCAGCACAGGACTGATACCCCTGGGCTGCCGGAGCCGGGAGCGGGTGGAGGGTGGGTGACATGGAGCACGTTGTTTGTGCCAAGCAAGCTCCAAAGCACACCAAGATGCTGCCCCAGTCCCAGCAGGATCCGGCCAGCAAGGAGAGGATGAGCCCCATCATGACATGCCCCACTCACTGCAGCAGGCTGGGAGGCAGCATCTCACCTCTGCAGGAGGAAACCACAGCACTGGGGTGAGCACCCATGGGTGCTGTGAAGTAGGGGAAGCAGAAAAGGGCAAGCAGGGAGGAAGCAGGTTTCAGTGAGTCAGTGCAACGGGCAATGCCTAGTAGGAGCTTTGCTGGAGATGCTTGGGGGGAAGGAGCATTGTCAGAGATGCTTGGTAGGAAGCAGTGAGTTCCCAAGACTAACAGCGATGATTCCCTTTATACTTTGGAGGTAAAGACATCTTCATGACAGAAGAACAGAAGAAATACTATAATGCCATGAAGAAGCTCGGCTCCAAGAAGCCCCAGAAGCCCATCCCAAGGCCATCGGTATGTTGGGTTAATCACCCTGGTGCACAGCAGGGAGGGAGCACTTCAAGCCATCAGCTGTCCCCAAGTGAATGAGAAGGGTTTAGGGAAGACCATTTGCCAGGGCAAGGAGCCAAATCCTGGCTCCCCATTGCTACTTTTCCAACAGGACCTTGCTAAGAGCTGGGGCTTCAGAAGAGGTTTACATCAGGCAACCTCCTTAGGGTTTGCCCTTCAGCCCTGGGTCTGCTGGCAAAGGGGGGGATCCCTTTTGCAGGGATTAGGGTTTTCTCCTAGCTCAGCTCCCAGCTTCTTTCTTGAAGGGAGTTAGACTCAGAAAAAACTCAGCTTTCAACGCTTCTAGAAGAGGCACTGGTCCATCCAATACCCACACAGTTGTGACCTGGGTTTGGTTTTGATAGCCCTGCTCAGGTGAGGCCTTTTCCACGTATTTATTCTTGCCCTGATCCATTAGCTGTGGATATAATAAGGAAGAAACCATCCCCTGTCCCCACACCTCTTTGGCTGTAGTCCTACTAGATGGGCTTAATCCTGCAAGGTGCTGGGTATCTTTCTCCCGCAGCTTTAGGGGCCATGAGACCTGCGTACCAGCCACAACCCTGAGGTTTGCTACACTCTTTTAAATACAGTTCCTTCTTCTCTTGCTCTTGTGTCTTTGTTTTGTGTGTGTTTGTCCTGTGTTCCCAACTCACCTCTGGTTCTCCATCATCACCCACGTGGCCCTTACGGCAGAACAAGTTTCAAGGGATGGTGTTTGACTTCGTTACCAAGCAAGTGTTTGACATAACCATCATGATTCTGATTTGTCTTAACATGATAACCATGATGGTTGAAACGGATGATCAAAGCGAACTCAAAACATCTGTCCTCTACAAGATCAACCTAGTCTTCATTGTCATCTTCACTGGAGAGTGTGTGCTCAAAATGTTCGCCTTGCGTTACTACTACTTCACTATTGGATGGAACATCTTTGACTTTGTGGTGGTCATCCTCTCCATCTTAGGTGAGTCCTGCCAGTTCCACCGGTTCCTCAGGGGCCCCACTGTATAATGAAGAAAGGAAATGGTCTGGCTGAATCACAGCCATCAAGCTGTCATTGGCCACCCCTTTACATCGACTCTTCAAGCAGGGCCAAGCTGGGACAAGACAGATGTGAGGCCACTCCATGCCACCAGGCTGGGGGAAGGGCTGGGATTCTGTCTCACTCCTCCTTGGTGTTGGGTTCCCCTTGTCTCCATGCTGAGTGGCTGCACTGCTGAAACAGAGCAGTCAGCATTTAACCTTTGGGTCTGTGCTCAGAGATATTTTTTAACATGTTCCCTTTGCCACCAGAGGAGCAGAGCAAGCTGTGTGCCATCGGGGGTGGCCTCATCTCCCTGTATCTGCCCAAACCTGGCAAATGGAGCGGAGAGCTCCACCTGACCTCTCCATGTTGGCTGTAGAGCACAGCAAATTCACCTCTTCTTCATCCCCTCACAGGTATCGTCCTCTCGGACATCATAGAGAAGTACTTTGTATCACCCACCCTTTTCAGGGTCATCAGGCTGGCAAGGATTGGCCGTGTCCTCCGGCTGATCCGAGGGGCAAAAGGGATCCGGACTCTCCTGTTTGCTCTGATGATGTCCCTGCCTGCCCTCTTCAACATTGGTCTCCTGCTTTTCCTCGTCATGTTCATCTACTCCATCTTTGGGATGTCCAACTTTGCCTATGTAAAGAAGGAGGCGGGGATCGATGACATCTTCAACTTCGAAACTTTTGGGAACAGCATCATCTGCCTCTTCCAGATCACCACGTCAGCGGGATGGGATGGCCTCCTCAGCCCAATCCTGAACAGCGGCCCTCCCGACTGCGACCCTGACCTGGAAAACCCTGGCAGTTCGGTAAAAGGGAACTGTGGCAATCCATCCATCGGCATCTTCTTCTTCTGCAGCTACATCATCATTTCCTTTCTCATCGTGGTGAACATGTACATTGCCATCATCCTGGAGAACTTCAATGTGGCCACAGAGGAGAGCAGTGAACCTCTCTGTGAAGACGATTTTGAAATGTTTTATGAAATCTGGGAGAAGTTTGACCCAGATGCCACCCAGTTCATTGCGTACAGCACCTTGTCGGACTTTGTAGACACCTTACAGGAGCCACTCAAAATTCCCAAGCCGAACAAGATCAAGCTAATCACCATGGATCTACCAATGGTTGCTGGGGACAAAATCCACTGTCTGGATATCCTCTTTGCTCTGACTAAGGAAGTGCTGGGAGACTCAGGAGAGATGGATGCCTTGAAGGCCACCATGGAGGAGAAGTTCATGGCTGCAAACCCCTCGAAGGTTTCCTATGAACCCATCACCACCACTCTGAAGAGGAAACACGAGGAAGTCTGTGCTACAAAAATCCAGAGGGCTTTCCGGAGGTACCTCCTGAGGCGCTCGGTGAAGCAGGCATCCTACATGTACAGGCACAGTAAGGATGAGGATGCCCTGAGAGAGGATGCACCCGAGAAGGAAGGTCTGATCGCCACCAAAATGCACGAGATGTACGGGAACAGTGGGACAGATGTGGAGACGACCCCTGCCTTTGGTCTTGCACCCATTCCCAGCTCAGAGACTCAAGATGCTCCTGGCGAAACAAAAGAACAGGATAAGGAACGCGTTGTGAAAGAGTCGTTGGTATAACAGAAAGAGGTTTCCATCTCTCGCCCAGCCTCAAAATACTTCATTTGTGTCTCCTTTTCAAGAGCTCTTCCATACACAGATCAATAGATCTTTGACATTGAGCTAATTTCAGACATTTCAAGTAGACACCTTAACTTTCAAAGCAGGATCTCTTACTTCTCCTGTTTCTTACAGCTCACTGCACTTGCAAAGAGTTGAATATTTTTTCTTATGAGAATTAAATGTGAAGTCTAACTGTTGTTGGTGAAAGAGAAACATTTTAGTTTTGAAATGATCTCATCATGGTAACGACATTTTTCAGACATTAACAAACAAGTATGGCTGTCCTTTTACTTAAAGTAATTATTTATTAATTTTATTTCACAATCAAGAGATTTTATTGTATATTATTCTTCCAGAGTGCAGCCAAGTAGCCAGTGAAAGATGAGCCAAGTGAAATAATATTAAGAATAATTACAAAAAAGATAAGGTTGTGTGAACAAATATCTCCAATGTCTTAAATTAGCACCTTTCTTTTCAATATTTGAATAAGCTTTATGGATTTTTTTTTTTGTTATATACAGAGAAAGTGCAATTATGTCTTAAAGATTTGTTTTCATAGCCAAAACAAAGCATCTGCAGATATGTTCTCAGGGTTAAATATCAGGTTTTAAAGGTCTCTGAATATGCGTTGAAATCATCAATCATTCAGGTCTCTATGGTACGAATGTAAAGGGTATTTATATTCATGCTTCTTCTCTGTTTTCCCATTTCATCCGGATTTTGTGGCAGGAAAGCAACAGACAAAGGTAGGGTATGGAGAACCTCCTGCCAGAGTCCCCCATCCCCGTAACAAAACCAATTCTAGGGTCTTTTCCAAGCCCAATAGCAAGTGGAAATGTCCCGCTGGAGGGTTCTTAGTGCTAACAAGATGCATCACTGGGGATCGGAGCAGGTCTTTGGATGGTCCTTGGAATGAGCTGCTTCAACGGGGTGCCTAAAATCGCATTGGCCACCCAGCATTCATAGAATCACAGAATGCTTTGGGTTGGAAGGGACCCTTAGAAGCCATCCAGTCCAACCCCCCTGCCATGGGCAGGGACATCTTCAGCTGGATCAGGGTGCTCAGAGCCCCATCCAATCTGGCCTTGAATGTTTCCAGGGATGGGGCATCTCCCACCTCTCTGGGCAACCTCTGCCAGGGTTTCACCACCCTTAGCGTAAAAAATTTTTTCCTTGTATCCAGTGAAAATCTCCTCTCTTTTACTTTAAAACCATCACCCCTTGTCCTATTGCAACAGGCCCTGCCAGATGGCAGGGGGGGACACCTTAATGCCATGAATGCTCCCACCGGGGTGTAAATCCCAAAATGCCCGGGCAGAGCATCCTGGAGATGACCCAGCAGCACATGCTGGGGCGTCTGCAGAACCTGCTGGGGCCAGGCAGGGCCTCACCAGGGAACCTCCCAGCAGAGGAGGGTTTTCCCAGGGGGGAAGGGTTTTCCTGCTCTTTACACAGGTGGGCAAAAGGAAAGTAAATCAAGAAAAATGCGCAAAAGGCCCCGAGTTAATCTCTGGACCATTTTCTGCCTTGATAAGGGAAAAAAACCTCCAGAGATCAAAACAAACATGAACCAAAACCTCTTCCAGTTAAAACAAGGGCTGCTTCTTGAAGCCAAAAGGTCTGTCTTTTTTTATTATTATAATTATTATTATGATAATTATTTTTTCTTGGGCTGATTTTGGTGCCGAGCCGTTACGGATGCTCCATGTTCAGGCTGGCCAGGAGCGGTGCTGGGCTTGCTCGCATCCACGTGCTGTCGGCCAGGCGGCAGAGCCAGGGTTGTTCTGCTCATCCCGTAGCGTTCCGCTCTCGTTCCCGTGTCGCGTAGGGTGATGCTCCCTGGAACAGGAGCCTGAGCTGCTTGAAGTGGCATTTGCATGGGAAGCACCCACGGCACAGCGGTTTCCAGCCCAGATTGTGGTTCACAATCAATGCTGCTTGTACGTCTGTGTCGTCGGTGATGGGAAAAAATGCCGAAGAGCAGGATTTGTGTGAGCTGAAGCCACTTTTCTTTGTACGTTTCTTAAAATAAACAACTGTAAATGGTCTATTATTACAACACTGCATGTGTTGGTCTGTGTTAGAGGGAGAAATGTCTACCCTGCCCTGGGAGGGGTCAAAGCCCCCTCCCTTCAGGGCAGACATGGGGAGCCCTTCTGCATGGGCTTGGTTGGACCTGCCATCCTCAGCAGGACCTGGTGGTCCCATCCTGCACCAGAGACCCCTTGGGCTACCTCCCCTGGCACCTCTGAACCAGCCAAGACCTCAGAGCTTCTGCTCCGTTTGTGGGCAAGTCCCCTGGGGCCCTTGGTGCCCCACAGCAATGAGCCCCAACTCCAGAAGTTATAGGAGATGCTGATTCAGGTTCAGCCAAGGAGAGAGGGGGGCTTGGAG
>Ga0065711_1030248_pt1:0-10000 | contig 33133 bp, 35 predicted proteins | sample Hoacrofraction12_FD_59098 | JGI IMG/M metagenome (GOLD analysis project Ga0065711, IMG submission 59098) | Hoatzin crop microbial communities from Cojedes, Venezuela - Epithelial fraction 12 v2 (version 2) | ecosystem: Host-associated > Birds > Digestive system > Esophagus > Crop...
ATTTATGCTGTGGTTTAGGAGTAATTTTTAGTTTGGAAGAGCTGTCCTCCTGCCACCCACTCCAAATAACCTGTGCATCTGCCCTGGCCCCACGCGGCTGCCGCAGCCCCCAGCCCTCCCTTCCCCACCGCCCACCTGCGGGCTGGCTCGGGGTGGCAGCGGTGCCCGGCATGGGGCTGTGCCGGATGGTCCTCGCCAGCAGCCGAGCGCCGGGGCTCGGGCTCACCGCGCTCACGCGTGCTGGGCTCCCGGGCGTCTGCACAGCGAGGTACCAGAGCCCCGTCCATCTGCCCGCAGTGACATTGGTGGCACGTCCGCGGCACGGTTTGCTGTCACGTGTGGTGCCTTTGCCTGCACCTTGCCCGTGGCCGGCGCGGGCTGCCGAGGCCTCCAGGTCCCCCAGCTCCGTGCCCTCTGTGCCTGGGGAGCAGCCAGCTTTCGGCTGCCGGTTCTGCTCCTGGAAGCAGCCGGACGCAGGCTGCAGAGATGCTGAATCTGCAGCTCCCCTTCATTTTCACGGTAATCCGTGGCGCAGTCATTTGTGCTTGTGCAGAGTTTTTAATGAAGGGAAGCGCAGCCCCTGCCGTCGCCTGGAGCCAGCCTATGATCCTCGCAGCCAGCAGCCAGCTGAGGAGGCAGCTTGGTTATTTGAAGGGGCATTTCTAGGAGCCACAGCCAGCAACAGAGTCACAAAGACAGGTTTTCTGCTGGCAGATATGGATATGCCACACAAACTGGACCTCCCCACCCTCCGAGGATGGGCTATGGTCCATCACCACGTTTGCAGACACCACGTGAAAAGCTGTAAAGCAGGGATACGGCCTCTGACACGGCTCCTTCGCACTGCGACGGCGCCTGGAGAGGGAGAGGAGGAGCTGGGGAGGTTTGTGTCTGATCTGCAGGCATGACCCACCATCAAGAGAGAAAAGGAAAGGTATCGTTTGACAGGAAGAGACCTTTTCCAGTGCAAAAATGACAATGGGAGCAAAGCTTGTGCTGGAATATTTAAGTTTGTTTGCGTCTGTGTAGTGTTGGTTTACTGAGGACAAGAAAAAGGCCTAAAAACATCAAACCAGAGCAAAGTTTCAGTGGGAGCTTCCATTGGTTCTTCATGCAAAGGATGCTCAAACCAAAAGCAAACAAATTCAGGACAGAGTTAATCTCTCTGTGACACCAGCTGCAGAAGGCACTGCGTGGAGGTCTTGGGCTGCGGAGGTGACCGGCTGCCACCGCAGCTTGCTCCCACGGCCAAGTCTTGGCTCTTTGGGTGCATGAGAGACCTCGCCGCCCGCTTCGAGCCCTGGTCCTGCCCAGCATCCCAACAGAGCTGGCTCTTCACAGGAGGGTGGTTGCCCTGCACGGCTGTTTGACATGCTGCCTGCAGCCTGGACGCTGCATTTGCCTGGCTGGTTCGCTCTGGTTTCAGCTACCTCTCCTTCTAGAGCGTGCCCCTTACCCAGGGTCGCAGCTTCACTGCCCGCTCATGCTCTCCGCAGAACAGACTGAATAATTTTATGATAAAACAGCAACTGTGGTGTTCATTTAAGGAAAAGTGTTGGTCGCAGAAGTAGCTTTACAGGCAGCACCTGAGCCGGAGAAGCCCAGCCCCGCTCCCCAGTACTGGCTGTGCGAGTGCTGGCCTCGGAGCTTTGGAAGGGCTCAGGGCGGTGTGGCTCTGGCTCCTGCTCCCTCTCGCTCCGGCGGCATGGCGGCCGTGGTGGTGGCAGGGTCTCGCAGCACGGCGCGGTGGGGCTGGCGGCAGCCGGCAGCGCTGGGGACGGAGCAACGCGGCGGTGCAGAAACACCTCCCCGGCTGCTGCGGCGCAGAGCTGCCAGGGCAGCAGCCCCTCGGACCGAAGGACCCGCGCTGCGGTAAGACCATCGTATGCTGTCCCGCTCAGCATTCTGCAACGAGCAAACATCTGGTACGTGACCGCTGCGTGGGATAGCTCTACTTATCTTCTGTTCCTCAGAGATCCGTGACTTGCACTTGTCAACGGGGTGACCCTCCCAGGGGTGAGCCCAGCACTGCAGTGGGTGCAGCGTCTCTCCGTCTTCGGAACACGGTGCTTTGCAGGATGCGAGGGAGGAGTGGTCACCGCGAGCACAGACTGCATTCTGCTTGCCAGGGAGCAGAGGGCTGGCTGAATACCCAAGCCCTCATCCTGAATTTTGCAGGGCTTGAGAAATGGAAGAGTTTCAGCATTGTCTCTGCATTTTGACATCTGAAGTGCCTTCCTTCTGTTTCTGAGCACAGAGCAGCTGAAAGAGTTTCCCTTTAAAAATAAACACATATTGAGAGCAAGGCTGAAGCCACCATGTGATTGCCTCATCGTGCTTCAGCTGCTGCTGCGGAGCTGGTGCCTGCAGAGGCAATCTTGGGCCAGGGTGCCATGTCCCACGTCCCACGTCCCGCCACGTCGCAACGCTCGGAGGGACACATGGCAGCCCTGCAGCTAAACCCTGACGCTCCCCCGGCACCCGCGTGTCCGGGCAGAGCGGGTGCTTTCGCTTCGATTTCACCGTGTGAAGGAACACAGCAACATCAGGATTTGTTATTTATTTTAAATTGCAAACTTTTCAACTGGAAAGGAACAATGGGGAAAAATAAATGTGCCCGGGTCGACTTCCATGTTTAAAAGTATCCCATGTCTTTAATGCAGTGAATTTTAAAAAGGCACATAATTAGCAGGCTGCTTCCTCGTCTGTATTCTTCTCGTCTGCCTGCCCACATAAACATTCGGCACACAGCACTTCCAGACACTTTTTAATAGAATCGCTTAAAACAATTAATTACCAGAGTTTTCATTCAAGCTGCAGTGGAAAAGATACGCCGGCAATAAAAGGCATTTATTCGTTGGTTTCTGGAGGCCTGTTTGTTATTAACATGTAAATTAAATCATCACAGATGTTCCATTTTTAATCTGGGGATGTGAAGTGCAGGGCTAACCACGGCCCAAACAGCCTGATTTTATTACACACACATTCATTAGGAACCAGCAGTATTATTGGATATCATTTTTCTTTGATGCATTTTTTAAACCAATTATCAGTATAATTTGTTCATTTCCCTCCCTATTTGTTTTTCTCTTGCCATTTTTGTCAGGATTCTCCAATCAAGGACGATGGCTTTGGCTCCTCGTGGCCTCCCCACTCGCCTCTGGCCGGTGCCACCACGGAGCCCATGCCCAGCCGGGACCCTCGTGCCGCTTTCTGCAGCCGGGCTCAGCCAGGCACAGGCAGCGACCGGCCCAGCCCCGGGGAGGGCACACGGAGCTGTGAGGAGGACGGGAACCGCCTCGCCATGCAGCAGCATCTGAAGAGCCCACAGCCCCGGGAGGGGAGTGCGTTGGGTTTTAGCAGCTTTCTGTGCAGGCTGCCTGATCCACCTCCGCCTCGGCGGCTTCAGAGGAGCCTCAGGAGCCCCAAGAGAAATTCTTGAAATGCAGACGGTTTCACATTGCACCCAGCCCTGCATTGCTGCAGTGAGCCTGGCCCAGGGACATTTCTGGTCTAAAACTGTCATTTAGCTTTAGCGAAGAAAAAGCACTCGTGCCTCCCGCACTGCCTTTGGGCACGCGCTGGGACAGCCGGCACCTTGCTCCGGCCATGGCTCCGGTGGGGCGGCTGCAAAGAGGGGCCTGCTTGGGGTGAAGGACAAAGCCAGCATTGCACAATCTCAGTCTAATTAGCGATTTCACCTCAAATTTTTGGTTAGTTTGTTCCGGGTTCTGCAAACAGAACTCCCATCAAATCTGCTGTGCAACAAGCATCGTCTCACTGCAAAAGATTTGCCACAGAGGCAGCAAGCAGGAGCTTGGATCAAGACACAAGCGATGGATGTCTCAGAGAACTGCTTCTTGACCAACACAACTCACGACAATTATAATGCAGTTAAAACCACTAGTGACAACAACTGCCCAAGCCAGTCGCGCAGGGATTCGAGGAAAGAGCGGTCATTTACACATAAATGTGAGCCTGGCTGAGAGAGGGCTTATGAAAAAGTTCACACAAATCACACGGCCTGACTTTGCACAGAGCAGGTATTTAACGGCGAAGAATAATTCACAGAGGCCACAACAGAAAGTGAACCCTTTACAAGGAAATCAGATATTGTTCAAAATGTCTGCGGCGTCCATTTCAGCCCGGAGGAGGTTTGAACCGAAGGTGCTGCCAGACACAGCAGAGATCCAGCACGCAAGACAAATGGCAACCAAGCCCATGATGGTACAAACTGGATAACAGTAGAGAGTCTCCTTCAGCTGAGAAAAATAAGCTTTGTGAGACTGCGAAATACATAAATGTTTAATTTTCACCTGCAACAATTTTCTAAAAAGATTTTCTAAATTTTCTTTCTGAAAAGACAGATTTTCTACCCAAAGAAACTAACGTTTCATCCTGAAATGTTGCTCCTGTGAACACGGGCATTTTTCTGAAAAACAGGTAAATTACTGCTGGGACCCAATTCACAAGGATTCTTCAAAAAATGACAGAAGACAGATAAAACCAGAAAAACAACTCAGAAGTTGAGGGAGACCAGAGTATCTCCCCTAATAAAAATCACTGTTTTTCAGCCCGAATCCACCTTGTGAATACCCCGTAAGCCTCTTCCCCCCCTGCCGTCCCCAGCTTTGCCCATCCTGACCCATCCCAGCGCTTCCCGACGTGGCGACCGGCTGCCCTGGGCCGCGGGGCCCGGCGTGATGGGGTCCCCGTTGAGGGACGAGGCTGCGACACCGGTCTCCTCGGGAATCTTCTGGAGCAGCCTCCCGCCCGTGGCTCAAGCTGCTCCGCTCCGCTGCCAGCCCGTGCCCTTGCCGTGATAACTGCCGGAGAGGGAGGGCGGGGGCAGCCTTGCAATGACCAAAAAGTCTTGGAAATGCTTTCTTGCTAAAAATCCCATATTTGACAGAAGTGTGAGATACCTTGAGGCTGCTATTGATTACCTGGGAGCAGAAGTGCACGGGCGCTTTGAGCTGTCACAGTTCCAGGCATTTCTGAAAACGATAGAAGACTGGAACAAAAACACAACTAAGGCTCCTGACACAGCGTGTTAAGCAATAAAACATGTTTAATTGTGTTGTCTTAAGGCTATAACCGCTCGCTGGCTGAAGGTCACTCACTACCCATACTGCCAGCGGGGAAGAGGAGCTCTGACAGGTGGGAATCCGAACAGGAAACAGATATCTGTGAGATTACGGCGCGAATGACACTGAAATGCCAATGCTGGTGTAGTTAAAGGGAACAGGACGAGCGGCAGGCAGGACATCTCTTGGCTGGCGGATCTATAAAGGGGATGTTATAGACACAGCTTGCAAGTAGGGGCAAGATGGAATTCAATCAAGTATCCTCCGGGGCTGTCTCGTCACCGCGTGGCACTATGAGTACGTGATTGCCTTTTGCACAACAAACTGGGGACCGAAAGGGGTGAAGGGCAGAGTACCCCCCATTGCCCCCACGGCCGTAGGGGACCGGGCAAGCTCCCAGTGTGAGCTCATCTCTGCACAGAGACCCTCCTGCCTTGCTCCAGAGATCAGTGTCCAGATGTGCACCGACACCCTGCCCATCTGTTCTGCAGGCGGACAGTGTTGGACCAGGAGGGCATCTGAGAGGCTCCGTGTCTGATGCCTTCAGCCATTCTCCTCATGGCCAAGACCTTGCTGCAGCGTGTGGAGGTGGGGGACCTCTGCCACTCCCCCACCCCACCAGTGCCAAAAGCCCCTCTGCAGGCCATGTTGCACAGGCCTGCCTGGCTCCCCAGGGAGCCACCGACCACCTGAGGTCCTGTTGGGTAGGGTGGAAAACCGTGTCCAGCATGGAGCACCTGCATTGTGCCGTGTCTGGCACCGAGAGACTGCAGCCTTGCATGCACTTGGCTACTGGGCAGAGGAGCTGCGGTCTCCCCCAGGCAGACTTCCAAGAGTGAGTGCCTAGGAGCAATCGACTTTAACAGTTGATGAACCTCCTTCATAAAATGGCCAAAAGTAATGTTTCCTTCCACACCACTCTGGCCTTGCACCTTTTAGACCACGTTACAGCTGTCTAGAAGAAGGCGGATCTTCTGTACAAGGAAGCTACTGAAACAGGAAGGAAAAGGGTGAAAATAAGGAAAAGGCTGGCACTTGTTTTCCAGCTGGTTTCTTGCCCTCATGGCAGAGGAGAGTCTAGAGTGACCTTGTGGACCTGATGGGAGGGACATCGGGTTTATGCCAGCTCAGGGATGCTGCCTTGTTTTCACGTGGACGATCCAGTCTTCTGAAATTCTGAGTCTTAGAAACCAAAATTATGGACTGGAGCAAAACATGGAGAATCCTTGAATGTTGTTTTTCTGGCACTATCTGGCTTTTTTCCCAGATGTGATGCGGTGGGGACTGGAAAGCTGCAGGAGGGAGTGAGCAGGCTTCAGACTTTGCAGTCGTCAGACCCAGAGGATGAACTCCAACCCTCTTCGGCTCACGGTGTGTCGGGAAGCATAAACCAGGAACACGTGGGATCTCCTGGCGAGGTGACCGAGCAGGATCTGTATCCTTTAAGGACAAGGTAAACAAGTGGCACACTGTGTGCAAGCAGCTGTTCAGATCTGGAGGCATTTCAGCATGGAGTGATTTTATTTTCCATGGTTAGAGGCATCATGACCATAAAGTGTGAATTTGGGAAGAAATTCCAGGCATTCCTGGCCCTGGATGCTGCCTGGTCTCCCGGATGGCGTGTGCGAACCTACAGTTCTTTGTCAGTCCTGCTAACTTCTGTGTTACTGGGGGCTCTGCATATGGAAAAGGTTTGAGGTGTCTTGTGTTTAATGAGAAACAGAAAAGATTAGGTTGTAGCAAGGTATTTAATTATTAGGATATTTCTGCTCTGGCTGCATCCTTTGCCTCTCCATGCGGGAAGTGCCAAATTACATGTCACCTCGGAGGGCATATTTTCTGTAGTTTTCAGAGCTCCTACAATGGCAGCCTCATGAATATTTACTGAACTGCTCAGATATGCAGCGGTGGGAACAAATAAAAAAAAGCTTGTATTTGCATCTCCCACAGACACTAACAAACCATGTGGCTCTGGTAGGGAGAAGATGGGAGATTGCTGTTGCCTTTCCAGAGGGATAGAGAAAACAGCTTCTCGTATAATGAGATTGACTTTTAAATTGAAAGTGTTACTGGTTGTGCTGCACTTCATACTTCCATGCTGTGCATTTACTCCCTAGGCTCTAACATTAAGACATCTTATGTACAAGCTGGGAGGATTCAATTAGAGTTTCTGTTATTAATCAATCAATTAAGCCCCAGTCTTTGGTATATACGTTTTCACTCTTAAAGATGCAAGGTGCTGGCCTTGCAAATGCCAGGGTGCCATTTCACCTGGGCGCCCAGGCGGGAGCCTGCCGCAGAGCCGCCGGAGCCGGAGCGGTGCCAGGGCCATCCCGAGCTGGCGAGGCATGGCGTGCCGCGGGGAGAGCGGCAGAGCCTGGGGAGGGCCGGCCACGCTCAGGCTTAGCACCGGGAAATGCCAGTTTATAGCTGGCACCGAGGCCTTGAAGAAACACCCGGCCACGCTTGCTTCGTTGCGAGGCTGAAGATGCTCTACCTGGACAACTGCACAGGAACGGAGCAGAGAGGCAGCTCGGCGCTTCAGGTGCTTTCCCACCCCTGCTCTGACAGAGAGCCTCATGCTTGTGCTGGAGGAGAGCCTGAAACCTTCCTGTCTGGAGAAATCTCTGTGCGAGATGAGAGACCCAGAAGAGAAAGGCATGAGAAGCATTGAAGGACTCAGAAGAGGAAGGCATGAGAAGCGTTGCCAAAGCAATGCTCTGAATACTCGCAAGCTAACCCATGCTGGAGCTGCCTCCAGCCTTCAGCCAGGACGGGGCTGGTCTGGAATAAGCGTAGGAGTCAGAGGAGTGGCTCTGCTTGATCTCCAGAGCCTTGCAGCCTTCGATGCCAGGAACGCGTGTGGCAACCCAGCTCTGAGGAGAGCAGAGCGGCAGTGCACCTCTGTTGTCCAGACACCCCGGCGTCCCACTTGTTTTGTTCCTTAAAAACACTCTAAAGTGGCAATAGGTGATTTTTTCAAAGGCTCCCAGAATTTCTGGGACACTTTCCCACCGACCCGGAGGAGGTGGCACTGCCCAGGAGCAGCGGGCGCTGGCGGGAGGGACGGGAGCTGCTCAGAGCTGCTGTCCCTGCCCTCCCAACACGCTGGCGGGTCCCAGGGCCAGGCTCGCGGGTTCACACTGTCCTTCAAGCCCGCGTGCGGTGCTCCAAGTCCTAATAACTGACCCAAACCTGACTCTCCGTCCCGCTGCTGTCTCTCCCGGCAGCCCCTCTTCCCCGCTCCTCCCTCCTGCTCTCAGCCCCTCACTGCCTGTTCCCTGCTCGGGATGAGGAGGCATGTGGATGTTGCGTTACAAACCCTGCGCTCATTCACGTCCTCCCATATCTCTGGTGTTTTCCTGCTGTGAACAGGGCTGAAGGCAACGCTTCCAGGTACTACAGCTGCACAAAGTGAGCGAAAGTGGCAAAGAACTCACCCTTCATTGGCTTTTTGCGTGTTTCACAGGCTGCAGCCTTACCAGGGAGAGAGGCACGCACGCCTGAGACCAGCGTGAGTCAGGACATCACTCGTGCACGGGTGTTTGCTCATTAGTGACGCCAGCCCACCCTGCGCCAGGCAAGCCCGTGCTCATGGATGAGGCTGTCGCGTCCCCGGAGCCCGCGAGCGACAGCCAGGAAGCAGCCTCCGTGCAGAGGGGCTCGTCCCCCCCCAACCCCTTTGGACCCCGCGGGTCAGGAGAACCTTCTCCATCGCCTGCCTTTCAGCAGCGCGGCTGGAGCCAGCTCCACGGCATCGCGGGGTGCTCCCGGCTGGACCCCGTGCCTGTGTCCGCTGGGACGCGGGCGGCATGCGGGGCGGTGGGCTCAGCGCGGCACGCTGCGCGGCAAGGACAAGAGAGCCGGCAGTGGCACTCGGAGCAGAAACGACTGCCTACGTCCTAGTGCCTGGAATATCTGATCTGACCTGCAACCAGAACTTGAGGGGAGGGGTTTAGAGAAAATCAGCTCTGTGGTTTTTGAGCTGAAGTTTGAACACTTGAAGAGAAATAAACGTGTGAGTGCTCTCTATAGGCAAGGAAAAAAAAGGAAAGAGAGGATTAAATGGCAATGTTACCTTTACTCTTGTCAAATACCTAAGTAGAAACATTGGTTAATGCCCTTAAAAAAGGCCCATTACCACAGGGCAGAGAGTCAAAGAGCCTGGCTGCCCTAATACTCAGTTATCTCGTTTCTGGATAATGGAATGACCCCTTGCCTGCCCGAGCTGTACTACGATATAATAGCATGAGCCGTGTGAATAAAGAGGTTATTTTTGGAATCCAATTGAAACAGTGCTGGAGCCAGTGTGACAGGGGAAGGATTGAACAAGATGCAATGTTCTAAGGAAAGGGCAAAAAAATTGAATTTTGAGGAAGGTGGCACCGGCAGTGAACGGTGCAAGAAAAGCCACGGCAGCGCTGCGGGAGCACGGTGCCTGGGCAGACGGCACGGCCCTGGGAAGGGGCCACTGGCGACGGGCTCGGGGCAAGCTGGTGCTGCTGGAGATGGCCCCAGCCCACCCAGCACAGACCCCAGGAGGGAGGGCTGAGTGCCCGGGGGCAGGGGAGCGCCCAGGGCAGCGGCAGCAGAATTCCCCCACCGGCCAGGGGATGGGTGGCTGCGGCAGCCCCAGCCTGGGGTGGTTGCCAGCGTGAGCCTGGAGCCAGCGGCTGGGGACAGGCCGGTGCAAACACCCTTGTCGGAGCCGGAGCCCGGTCCTGGACCTGCCGGCAGCTGCAGCTCCCCAGCCTGCAGCCTGCACACGCTGCAGCTGCCTCTCCATGCCACTTACACACACGCGTAAAGGTAAAACACAAGGTAGTGCTAACTCTGGGGCACAGTATCCGATACATAGCACTGCACTTCATCAAACAGCGAGAGACAAGAAGCACAAGAGATTCAGCATAAAC
>Ga0065711_1030248_pt1:15000-33133 | contig 33133 bp, 35 predicted proteins | sample Hoacrofraction12_FD_59098 | JGI IMG/M metagenome (GOLD analysis project Ga0065711, IMG submission 59098) | Hoatzin crop microbial communities from Cojedes, Venezuela - Epithelial fraction 12 v2 (version 2) | ecosystem: Host-associated > Birds > Digestive system > Esophagus > Crop...
CCGCTCAGCTGCCCCCGCATCTCCACACTCCGCTTTGGGTACTGGCCCCTGCTTTGTGAAAGAGCTGAAGAAAATCACAGGTATTTAACACAGAAAACCAGGGGGAAAATCTTTGTTTTCAAATGAAAAAAACTTCAGCAAACTGTAGCTGGGAGTAATCTGAATCCCATGCTGGCTGCCCCGGTGAAGCGGTGCTGGGACTCCAGACAGGCACGTTGTGACAAAGGCATGAGGCTGCCGTGTCTGCCTTCTCCAGGACTGGTTTCATGGTTGATAGCAGGAGAGATGAAAAAATTGCCTGGAAGCAGAAAAGCAACCCCCAAATCTACAAAATATGCGACTTCTGCTACAAACTTGCAAATAGGCCCATATGTGATCAGTAAACGATCTAAGATCCATTTATTTGCATGCATTCATTTGGGGCTGGATCACCGCCAAACGCCGAGCTGTGAAGCATGCCACCGCTCCTCCCCGGGGAGACGCCGCTCCACAAAGGACCGGCGGGCAGGGAGCGGGAGCCCCCCGCCTTCCCTATGGAGAGCCCCCCACCCTCCTGATAGTGAGCCCCCACTTTCCCTATGGAAATCCCACCACCTTCCCGATGGAGACCCCCACCTTCTCCATGGAGAGCCCCCCCCTTCCCAACGAAAAGCCCCTGCCTTGTGTATGGAGAGCCCACCGCCTTCCCGAGGGGCCGTGGCTTGGCTGCCTGGAGCCCCCCAGCTCTGTGGAGGCAGAGAGGGATGGGGCTGGTGGGGACCCTCCCCAGAGCAGCTGGTAGCTCGTCGCCCGTTGTTTTGGCCACCACTGAAACCAGAGCTCTCCTCAATGTCTCTCCCTTTGTTTGGTTGCTTATAAAGGAACAAAACCTCCCCTTGTTCTGGAAGATGTCTTGTTTCTCTGAACGCTCACGGCAGGTACCACCAAAAGCCTTTTTCATCCCATCCCTGAAAGCCTTTCTGTTTGGTGGGTTTAAACGGAGAATGCTGTCTGAGACCTGGAGAGCCAGCACCCGTGTGTGTGTCCATGCCTGTGCGAGATGATTCCCCGAACCCATGCAAGGCTCTTGGTAACGAGGAACATGTTAATAATAAAATCAACCGCCGAAGGTGGTCCTTCTGTGTCTCGCTGAACTCCATGACCTCACGGCTGCAGTCTGCTGCCCTGTACCAGAGCAGCCACCTGTGTTCCTGGAGAAGACACGGGAGTAGCAGGAAAGCGCAAAAAGAAAGTCCCACACCTGATCCGATCCCTATTCAAATCAAAATTGCAAAGGGGAGGATGCGCGAGGAGGGAAGAGGGGAAGGGGAGGGCCCGCACGGGTCGTTCTTGCCGCTCTCCGGTGTGCGCTCTCTGGCTCGCTCTGCGGCGCTGGGAGGCTGCACCTCCTCCTGCCGAGCCTCGCACCTCCCCGCCAGCTTCGCCAGACAGGGCTCGTCCCAGAGCCAGACGCTGGAGGGTCCTTCGTGCCCCGCTGTGGGATGGGCTGCTTTCGTTACAACACGCTCCTAGCGAAACTTATTTACAATGCTTGTGTTCCTATTTATGCCGGGTGGAAGTGGCTGCTTTTGTTAACCATTTATTACCTAGGGAGCTGTTTTCAATGTGTTCCAGATGATTATTTTCCAACACTGCAATTTGGTAGTTGCTCAGCGGCGGGAAGGATTGTTTCTTACAGAGGTGACCTCCCCGCAGTTCGGCTGCGTGGCAGTGTTTGAGGAATATGCTGGAGCTGATGGGTAGGTTGTGTGCATCTCCTGACCTCAATCGTTCTCACACTGTGAGAACTGCTGGGAAGTGGTTTGACATAAAGTGTTTATAATCTCCATCAGAAGGAACTGAAATTATAATGGGGCCATCTTAGCGAAAAGGAGACAGCCACCAGCCTCCCTGCTACAGTGGCCTTAAGCTCTTCTCTGATTTGAGCATTATAATTAGTAAAGAAACAAGTTGTAATTAAATTAGGAGATGGCAAGGCAGGAGCAGAGCCGCTGCGGAGTGCGATTACAGGAGCTACCGTCTGGCAAAGGCAGCAGTCGGAGGCCGTGCAGCTGGCACCGCGACGAGGACTTTGTTATCACTTTGTTTCTCCTGCGCCACACGGAAATCGGACACTGGAAACCAGGCAGCGTGCTCGACAGGAACGGGATGACTTCTGGGCTTTTGCTAAGACAACAGCCTCCCGCTCCCGGAGCAGCTGATTTTGGTAGTCCCCCCCAGCACACGCGAGCAGGGGCTGGCGCTGCGGAGCGGGAGAGGCTGGTCCCAGGGACCCCTCCGGAGCCGGACGTCCCCATCGCCGTCACTGCCCTCGCAGCCGGTGCTGGGGTCTGTGACTGCCCTTGTTTTGGGCCGAGCAAGGGCTCTTTTGGGAAGGACCCACTGCTCGGAGGAGGTGGGGTGTCCAGGGGTGCAGGCGCTTCTCCTAGCGCACAGGCTCCTGAGAAGTGTCCTTGACGTCCACGTCCATCCCTCACCGCCAGCCACTCGCTTTCCCACAAGTCGGCGGCCGTTGGCAGCCCCTTTGCCAGCCGGTGAAGCCGAGTCAGGGCACTGCTGCCGCACGGCGCGGGACGCTCCGGCACAGCGCAGCGCGCCGGCTCAGCAGCCTCCACACCAGCACGGTTTCTCCCACGCCAGATGTGCCACAAATGCCCCAGCTGCCCACGACTTCCAGGTAAAAGCCTCGGTGGAAGGGTTGCGGTGAGACAGTCGGAAGCCAGGCTTGGCAAATTCACCCCGTTGTACCATCGCACTAGGGACGGCTGCTTGGCAGGACCAGGCTCAGCCCAACAAGGCTTCCCCGCCGCTGAGGGGCTGACGTGTGCACGCGCTCCACTCCTTCCTCCGCGAGGGCATGCCGAGCTTGTACTGATTCGCACGAGGCTTCTCCCGAGCCGCATTTCTTCAGCCCCGACAGCCCGGCACAGCTCAGCCCTTTGCGGGAGCTGGCAGAGTGGAGGTGACCTGCGAGGGGCAGGTCAGAGCCCCCTCCCCGGAGGGGACCAGGAGCAGGGTGGGTGGCTGTGCCGAGGGTGCTGCAGGCTCGGGCTCAGCGATTCAGCCGAGACGCTCTGGCCGCGCAGATTTATTTCCTGGCTTTTAGCCAGCCTAGGAATGAAAATACTCTAGAGGGTGAAAGGCTCACAGTCAAGAGCTCTTCACCTCTTCCCTGAAAGGACCTCTCATCCTCATTCATTCAGGGGTTTATTACCACTCCACTGCCTGAGAATAACTGTTTGCAAAGATGGAGCTTGGGAAAAATAAGCCGTCCAGGTGCTGAAGCGCTCAGACCTGTCAGTTCTGGATTCAAAGCAGAGTCAGTTCGGGTCTCTTCTTCCTCATTCTACTTGGATTGATGGGCTTTTTAGTTTGAAGGACCAGGCAGTGGCTTCAGCTGAGGGCTGGCCACCAGAGAGCATCTTTACTTAACGCCTGGGTTTGGGGTGCTAAAGACAGCAGGTTGTGAGCAATGCCCTTTTTTCTTTTGGTGGGAATTAACACCCAAAAATAGCCATAGAAATGGGACCAGACATGCCCTGCCTGCTGCTGCTCCAGGCAGGAGCCCTGAGCGAGCTGGGCAGGTCACTCCACAGCAGTTTCGCTTCTCCAGCGCAGCCGGACAAACCCCGCTTAAACCTCCAGCTTTCTGAGCAGAGGACAGGGGATGCGAGCATGGGACTGCTGCTGCTCTCGCCAGGGTGCAGTGATGCCCTGGCCGAGTTGGCACCCTGAGGTGCCAGCACAGGGACAGGCCATGCTGGTCGGCAGAAAAGCGCCCTGTGACAAGACAGAGCTCACTGCCTTGAGCTGGCTTGCACCTTTCCGGCACCGTGTCCTTAACCTCCGCAAACGAAGAGGCCGAGGAAGCAGCAGACGCTGCTGCAGCCAGGGCTGGGAGGTCTCCTGGGGACCCGGCAGCGCGGTTTTCCAGCAGCGAGCGCGGCTCCCAGCCTTAGTGCTGTAAGCAGAGAGGAAACGAAAGCCTCTGTGTGCGGGGCCGTGCCGGTGCGTGCGGTGCCCAGGGCATCCCCGCGGCGCTGCCATGGTTCCGCGCCCGGTGCCGGCGGTGGGGCCGTGGAGCCGCTGGCGGGAGAGCGGGAGAGGCAGGGCACGGCGTGCGGGAAGCCCGGCGCGGGAGCGATGGCCGTGCCCGCCGGCGCGGGAGCTGCGCCTGCCACCCAGGCCGACAAACAGCTTTGCCATCCCTGCGCAGCCAGCCTGCACCGCACCGAAACAGGCAGCTAGAAAGTAAACAGTGTCTGAAACCTATTCTCATTAGGCTAATTTACGAATAAATTACCATATTCAATGGCCTTATTTTTACTGCTCGTTAACAGGCCCATGATAGGATGATAATTATGGGATTTTAAGTGGCTAATGGCAGCTGGGGCGTCAAAAGCAGTTTTTACGAATCTGTTTATGGCAGGGAAGGTGACAGGAGGGTGGGACACTGAGATGTTGGAATCGCATGTCGGGAAAAAAAAGCTTTAATTGTTGAGTATTTATTAGAGAGGAGGGAAGACTGTAATTTAAAAATGAAACTCTGAAAAACAAAAAGGAAATTAATTAGTCTCCTAGCGCTCCAGTGGCTAGCACTTAAGGAGGACCTCGCTGGCTCACATGCAGGCTTCGAGGGTCCCGAGGGCCACGGCTTGGCGCAGCCATCCCCGCGCCACTGGCCACCGTCCTGCCCCCCGTGCCGAGGAGCCGGCGCGGGACCAGCCCGGCGATGCTGCGAGGGCGAAAGCCGGTATTTTTTCTGTCTGTTTAGCCTGGCTGCTCATCTTCTCCCATATCCACCGATTCATCTTGATCTTTCAGTTTAGTATGCAGTGCTCGGAAAACAAACACGTACCAGACTGACAGTGGGAATAAATATCGTGGAGATGTTGATTAGCATTTGATCCCAGCTGGGCCTCTGGAAGCTGCAGCACTGGAATGCCTTGGCAGTTTTTTAATGCTGAATAATTTGATTAGATCAGTGGCTGAGCCTGCTGCTCGTGGTGAGATAAACCCTCCCAACACTGCCGCTCCCCCCACGCCGTGCTCGCGCTGCGCCCTTCCTGGCTTGCTTGCTTTCTTTTATGGGGCCTTAAATACGTCGTTTAATCAACTCTACAATTTCAATTTAGCACAGTTGTTGACTCGCATGGATGATAAGGTTCTGAAGACCCCACAGATTGCTGGCTGGTTTAACAGTGCCATTTTCCACGGCCTCCTGGCTTTTGCTGCCAAACTGCAGCCAAGCCCGGCCCCAGCCCAGCCCGTGAGCGGCTGCCGAAGGATCTGTTTGCCGAGCCGACGCTGTCAGTCAGCCAGGCAGACACCTCCCGTCTCTCCACGGCGTAATTACCAACAGGGACACGGCCCCTCCGCACGATGACATAGCAACCAACATTTCGTTTTCAAAAACACAGCAATAACTTTTTTTGTTCTTCTTTTGAGGCACAGAAAGCATGAGGATACAGGGAGGGAAAACCACAATTACCTAAGACCTCAGCGATCCTAATTCAACACTGATTTCTGAAATTTTTGCCTCCCTTCCTTACGAAAAAAATTGGGGAAGACTTCTACACTATCCAACCCACTCTTACTTGTAATCTAGTTTAAATAACCCTGTAGGCATTCCTTTCCGACAGAAGAATAATCAGTTCAGCGGGTGAGCAGCAAGGGTGCAGTAACCAGCCCCGACTCTTCTCCTGCAGGCTTTTTCCAAAAGACTCTGCTGATGGCTATTTTCAACCAGATTTTCAAAGTCTTCTTAGCGGCAGAATACCACTTAAAAACAACCAAGCTTTACTGCCTCACGAAGACTCTGCACTTACATTTCTCCCCCAACGTCAGAAAAGGGAAAATCGTGAATTACGGACGCAGCATCGTCTATCTGGAAAGAATTATTTTACCTGAAAAAGTAAAGCTGTGTTTTCAGCCACTGACGTTACCCAAGACAAACAAAGGGGCAGAGACTTCTTGTGTTTGCTTACGCTTATTAACACGCAGCGGAGGGTGTGAGGGCGATACGACCTGAAAACCCCTGGTTCAAACTTTCTCCCCTTAGTTCAGTTGCTCGCGATTCCCGCGCACCCCGAAGGAGCCGGCTCCGGCGCGGTTCGCAGCCAGCGAGCCTCCTCGCACGCGTCTGGGGCGGCTTTGGGCACCTGCGGGATGACCGGGGGGCAGCTCCGTCAGCGGAGGGGACCGGCACAGCGTACCCATTCGCAGCCTCCTTCGCAAAAAGAAGCAGCTTTCCTCTGCTCAGGAGGAAGGGGTTTAGCACAATGTCAAAGAATCAGAAGAAGGAGCGTTTTAGCTTTATTCTTCTTAAAAACTGAACAAAACTCAGGAAAACAGAAAATAAGTAGTGAGCCCTGTTCTGCGGCTCTAAAAAACCAACCCCTCTTGAAGTGAGAAGCGCTGATTCAATTCAAAAAGGACAGCATGCCTGACCTTTCCTACACAGCTGTTCCTGCGCAAAGCTGTTCTCCCTCGGGCCTTTGCCCCGGTCCAGGTCAGGGCGATGGGCACTGCCGAAGGGGAGCTCGGGGGGTGTGTGGACTTCCAGGACACCCCAGTAATGGAGGCAGCCAAACCAGGAGGGGACACAGCAGGTTGTGAGGCTGGACCTGCCGTGGTCCCTGCAGGCATCTGCGGCTCAGGTCCAACACTCTCCAACTGACAAGAAACCACTGTTTCTCCACTTATACGGCAGCGTAAAATCCAGTCTAAACTGGGGACAGCCTCCTCTAAAGGGCTGTCACTGAATTTTATCAAAACCGGAATTGGTGTGAGACCCCCAAGAGCCCACCTGCCTGCATCCAGCTCTCCATGCAGAGAAGGCACCACCCTGCAAGAGCATCCCTGGGACAGCTGGCAGCTCACACGCCCAGGGGACGTTGCCTAACCAAGGACAGTTCTTTCAAAAAGCTGAGGAGAGGAACCCAGTCATGGAAATAGTCCCTAAAGCGGGACAGACAGAAGGTGCCGGAAAGGGCTGCCTTTACCGTTCAGAGCAGGGACAGCCCGGAGGACTGTGGCACCAGGCGCATTCGGTTGTGTGCTTGCATTTGGGTGCAACAGGTACAAACAAGACCCCGTTGAAACAAATGGAGCGTAGCCACAGGCTTCGAGGAGGCCAAGACAAGTCACATCAAACGAGAACATCTGATTTATGATGAACATTAGATACCTCTCCAACTGGTAAAAGAACATGTTAAGAGCATAAAAATAGCTATGGTGGCTCGTCTCTAGGAGAGGGCAATGGCAAACACCCACTGAAGAGCATAAGAACAGAGCAAGTGAACAATGATACTTCATCAAATACTCTATTAACCTCCAGTAATTTATGGCTCAAGACCTTTCAGAGCCAGAAATAATGTCTATGTGTGGATGTATGATGGATTTTTCTGCCATTAATTTGTCCAGTAACTTTTTGAACCCATGTAAATTTTAGCTTTCACGATATCAGTGAAAGATGTCTCCTGCTTAACTACGCGCGTGAGACCAGCCCTCCTTACTGCTTGGCTTCAGCCGTCCGCCGTTGTTCCTATGTAGTGAGAAACAACCAGTAGCAAATTCTTGTTCTCTGTCCTGGTTTTACAGGTTTTGGTGATATCCCTCCTCAGACGTCTCCTTTCCAGGCTGAAAAGCCTTAACCCAGGAAAGCCTGCCTTTATCCTTGCTCACCCCTGGGGCCCTCCTCTGGACCTATCCTCTTTCTATCACTGTTTCCATGTCATGGGGTAGGGACAGAATAGCGCAGGCTTCAGGGCAGGGCTGCTGTACAGATGTCTACAGCAGCATGGCGCCCTTTCTTTGGTCTCTAGTTCTCCCCAAGTAGTTCCCAGTATTTGGGTTGGTTTTAGGCCGCTGCTGGATGGTGAGCTGCTGCTTCCATACAGTTATTTATTGCAGCCCTCAGTTTTTACTCCTGGGTGCTGCCCATCAGTACAGAGTCCTCCAAGCATGTGAAGATGGGATTTCCAGTTCTACCCCCCCTTCCTCCAGGGTACAAGATTTTACATTTATCTACCTTGAGTGCCATCTGCCTCTGCCGAGCACCAAATTCCATCCAGTGAGATATCTATGTGTTTTACAGCTGTCCCTGCCTTCAGAAAGACAGATCACGGTGCGCTATCAACAAACTTTGCCATCTCACCCCTTTTCAGGATCATTTACCATCCCCTCTTCCAGCACCGGCTCCAGCACAGGTCCCATGAATCTCCCCTCTGAAAGCCAGTGATTTATTTTGATTCCTTGATGCTGTCCTTTAGCCATGCCACATGGAGCCACTGACTCCGCCTGGGGCAGCTTCATTCTCAGGGACTTTGCTGAAGGCCTTGAACACCTTGCCCAACACCTGCCCAGCGCACACACGCCAGCTTCTCCTAAGGAAACCCAAAGAGCTTGTCTTGCAAAGCATGCCCTCCTCCAATGCCATACCAGATTTTTCCCCATTTGTCCCAGTTCTCCAGCTGGTGGGTTTCTACCGGGTTGTCTGATGTGGACACTGGCACCATGGACAACAGCTCACCAGCTCTTCCCTGTCACCCTTCAGAAAAATTTGTTGCGCAATTTGCCTTCGAGACCTTTGGTACCGAGAGGATTTAAAATGAGAGAACATATAATATCGATATTAGATTACTTCTATCACATTAGAACTCTTGGGGAAATGCTACCTGTTCATAGTTCTTCACAGCTGTTCAGGTGATTTAGTTGCCTTGAAACTTCATACTTCAACGCTTCACTTTAAGACAGGTCCAACTACAAACACATCGCTGCTTTGCTTGCTGGGCTTGGGCAGCGTTAGCCTGACTCTAGGTACAGCCGGAACGGCTTCCGAGGTCCAGGTGGACAGAAACTGATGGACAAAGTATGCTACGGGCACCAGTAACTGCCAGGTACCAGGGGCACAGACACAGGGGTCAAGACCTCAGTGTCAAAAAAGTGATACCTCCAGCAAAGCAATGCCCGGCGGAGAAGTCAGGCACGTGTGGTGCCGGCCGGCCGCGCCAGCCCCGCGGAGCCGCAGCCAGTGTCGGCAGGACAAGCATCCCGCAGGAACCCGCAGGAACCCGCAGGAGCCCGCAGGAACCTGCAGGAACCCGCAGGAACCCGCAGGAGCCCGCAGGAGCCCGCAGGAACCCGCAGGAGCCGGCAGCGCCGGGCCGGCGTTTGGGTCCGATGGCAGAGCCCCGCGAAGTGCCGGCTGGTGCAAGCGACCGCATCTGTTGTGTTTGCCTCCCTGATTACCGTACACCTTTTGCAAAAGGTGCTTTGTACAAAATTAAGAATAGGATTTGTTTCTTCAAACTTTTGCAATTTTAACATCTGCTTGTTTTGGTAAATTTGACAGGGACTCTCTTTTGTCTCTTTTATAGATTTATTTCATTTTTTACAGAAATTCTATGAAAAGTGTTTTAAAAAGTGCTAACTGACAAGCCTACACAGGCTGCCTCCACTCAGGGAGCACTCTGCACAGTTGTTAACTTGTTAGACAGGAGCTAGATTACAATCATAAATAAATGATTTGCTGTCTCCTTACATTCAGACATGTAGCTTTTAAAGTGTAGCTGTCATCCCTGAATCAGATTTAGTCAAATGCTGTGTAACTGCAAAATTATCCTATCCTTACCTTTTTTTTATTCTCCATATAATGGACAGTTAAATTGGATTTTCAAATTTGAAGTGCATATGTTTTTCAAATCCCCACAGGGTTGCCATTTTTTCATTTCTAAAGCAACTCACTAATGTTTATCATTACCACACAGAAATATTACAATTCTTAAGGGGCACCTTATAAAATCAGTACAGGAGAAATATGCTTTATCGCCTCAAAATGAAACCAATTTCTCAGCTGATTTGCAATTTATTTACATGTTAGCATTTGATTTTCTGCTGATTTATAGCCCCACATGCCTGTGTCTTAGCTGCTTTCTAAATAAACACAATCAGGTTGGGAAAGCTAATACCAAATTACGGAGCTTTGTTCTAGCCTTACGCTATTAATAAGTTAAATCTTTTACCAGTAGTGCCTGGTCTCCCTTAGCTCTGAGTGCAAGGAGAAGTCATGCGTGGTATTTTATAAGGCTGGAGTTCTCGTCTGCTATAAATAATCAGCAGGTGTGGAGACTCCAAAGGGAAAATAGAGATCGCAGAAAAAGCACGAGCAAAAAATGTGGTCTCACAAGGATTCCTTTTTTCAAAGCTATACACTCTGAGCTTCAGCCACACCTCGTGACAACTCTGGTGCTGTGGACATTTTATTTCTCACAGCCATTTGAGACCTGCCTTCCGTGGCAGCTTTGCAGGAAACACGCCCCACTCACGCAGTCCCACTTTCGGCAAGCTCTCGCTGCACACGGGCAGCTGTACAGGTAACAGGTGGCCAGTGCTGACGAGCATTTCAGAAGACGTTTTTTAATGGCAGGTAAATTATTCATTGGCATGTAAAATAATACTCTCAGCCTTAACTAACGTGGTAGTAAAAATAACCTCTGGCAAAGATCTCATACTTTCAAGGTTCAGTTCATTAATAAACAATATGAAAGCGAGTCGGCACAAGGCATTCTGGAAGTCCAAGCGCCTTGATGGGCGGTTTGGAGGGAGGGGGCCTGCGAATTCAAATATGCATTAGTCTTGGGGAAGCGCACCTTTTTCAGAGTGTAAGGTGCATGTGCAAATTCTATGGATAATTAATGCAACAGTTACTTCAGCAGCATCAAAAGACCCGCTGTTTAATTCAACATCCTACGAGCGCAGCGTGACAGCAGAGAGGAGCATTATTCCTGGCAATGAGTGACAGAGGGCATCAAGCATTCTTCTGAAATGCTCCCGCATCTCGCTCGAACGGCACATCAGGTGTGTCTAAGCTGCATTAATTACAGAGGGTGTTGCCAGCCCCGCCGCGCACGCTCACATCCAGCTCAGCTGCTCGGGATGCCAGCCTGCCCACGAGCCCCTCGCCGTCCCTCGGATGGAGAGCACGGGGGAGCGACCGGCGCTGGGGCGAGCTGCTGGGTCACCGGCACGGAGACATCTGGCAGGAGCTGGGCAGGGATCCGGCTGCTGCAGGCGCACGCAGAGCGATCGGAGGAGGAGACCTTCAAAAGCTGGACTCTAGTGCCAGCCTGAGCTTGGCTCTGCTGAACCAGGGCCACCTGGGCAGCCCTTCTGGTCCCCTTCTCCTGCCAGGACCCTGAGCTCCCCAGGGCTTCCAGCCCGTTGACACACTGGCGTGTCTCAGGCGCTGAAGCACAAGTGTAGAAAAGCCAGAGCAGGGCATGGCTCACTTTCTTTGGAGAACTCGCGGTGGCTTTAGCACAGTTGTGAACTGACTGCTCCAGTGCCACTGCCAGTGCTTGGACGCCCACTCATGCGTGGGAACCTGCCCAGCTTCTGCACCGTGTCTGTGCAACACGTGAAGGGCGTGCTGGGTCTGCTGGTGACCTCCAAACCCTGCGTCTTGGTCACTGAAATCCAAAGTGACAAGAAGGGACCTAGCCAAGGGTGAGCTTGTGCAGGAGGAGCCGGGTCTGTGACCTTGCCCCCCACCCCCTCCGAGGCTGCTCCCCCTCAGCTCCCCCAGCCGTGGCACCCACAGCAAGGCAGCAGCAAGGCCGTTTCGCGCCTGCGCACATTGCTGACTGCTAAATGGTGGCTTTTTTTTTTTCCTGTTGACATTGATCATAATTGTTAGCCCATCGATTGACACACAGACTCCTTGACAGAATAACAAGGAATGCTCCGTGCCAAATTATTCACTCTCCACCAGCTAAATCGCGCATCCTCCTGAAATCAAACCATAGCAGCTTCCAGTGGGTGGAAAACAAAGGTCCTGTAATTCCAAGCGGGGATGCGAAGAGCCGGGCGGCAGTGGCAGAACATCAGGCTCCCAGTGCTCCCCGCCGCCTGTCAGTAACGGGTATGTGACAGCAATAATGATACCGTCAGCAGAGCCGGCCCGGCCTTCTGTGCAGCTCGAGCAGCAGGGAAATACGGGAGGAAAAATGAACTGCATCGAGTGGAAAGGGCTGAGCAACCAAAACCAACCAAGAGCAGGGAAGAAATCTCTTTTACCTTTAGAATTTGGATTTTAGAGCTCCGTGTATGTCCTGCAACCATGAGCTCAAAATAACACATCAGATTTTGGGCTGGTTTAAAGTCAGCATGGCTCCTTTGAGGTCAGGGGGACAGACCGGCGTCAAGCTGCTTGCCTCGGTAGACGAGCATGGATTTGCTATGGGTGGTGGTCCCCTTCAGCACTGAGCTCTGTGCCAGCAGTGGGTGGCTTTCCTAACCCTGTCCTAGGAGCTTGGAAGGCATCACCTGGGGCTGAATACACACTAGGGAAGCATCAGAGAAAATACACTCCTCCTCCCCCAGGAAAGTTTGCTTTGCTGAAAATCACAGCTCTTCCCAGTTATTTCTTATGAATATTCATCCGTGCCGGGGCTCTCATTCAGCAAGGGAGACTGAAGAACCTGTGGGTGCTTATGCAAAAATACAGGCGCTTGATGCCAAACATGCTTGTTTAGCTGATGTGAAATCTCCCCAGTTTTCTTCTCCCAGTACGTGCACAGGCTTTGTGGGATGCAATGTATTATCCAGCGAATCATTCATCAAAGACCTAGAATGACGCACAGTCCATGTGACAGAAAGAACATGGCCACCGAGGCAATGGTTTAAGGACATCCAAGACAGACATTTGATGAGCAAAAAACTTCCTGTGAATTGATGCTGGAATCAGGGTTAAATAGGGACCTATCTATAACATCTTGTGTCAATCAAACAGAGTAATCTGTGCAAATCTGTGGCACGATCTCAAAAGGAACTCTGGCACGTCAGAGGCTGGGCTGGGTACGGATTAGTCAGGAGCTCGAAAAGGCTTATAAAAACCTGACATGAAAATGCTTTCCGTGCATTTTTATAGCATGAGACTATATATGGAGAGCTGTTATCCCACTGGCTGCTAGGCAGAAGCAGGGAAAAACACTGACATGTGTTTTGGGAAAAAGAAGGGACTTTGAAGGAGTCATCCTCCCAGCATGGGAAGAGGGCTGTTGAAGAACCTCTTCTGGCTGGGGGAGAGCTGGACAGGCGCCATTCGCAGACCTTCCCGATAACGCCTTTCCAGCCTTTCCCCCTCTGCTTTCCCTTTGTTTTGACTTCACGCCGTTTCCAGAGCTGGCTGCCCTGTCCCTCCCGCAGGACCCCAGGCCCATGCCCCTCGCCAGGAGCCGTCCCTCGGCCCTGCTCCCCGCAGCACTCTGCTGCTGCTCCAAAATTCCCTGTTGAGAAACCAGGGCAGAGAATGAGCAAAGTGGGTCCTCGATGACATAAGTGTTACAGATCTCTGAAATAAGCTGGGCTCATTAATAGCTTTTCTAAACACCGTAGTCGCTGATCTCCATGGTATTTTTCTGTGCAAAAGGGTTGAAATCTTCTGGAGAGTCTTGACATCTTCAGATCCGTGGTGGGGCACATGCTGGAAGACCTGCTGGCTGCCCCGTTCTGATCGACCCGGCAGCTTCGCCGCGGCGTGGCAGATTGTTTGGAGGGACCCCTGTCAGGATATTTTAGGGAAGTACTTGCTAACATTGCTGCGAACACAGTCTCTGTGCATCGCACAAATCCCTTCCCTGATCGGAATTAGCACGGCAGTGCCGGAGCTTTCTGAGGGCTGCTGCAGGCGCAGCCGGAGTGCCCGTTGCAGGGACAGACAGACCCACTTGGGCCCGCAGGGACATGGCCTTTCTGTGCAGCAGCATCTTTGCAGTTGTCCTAACGAGAGCCCAACCACGGTGCCTGCAAGCGCCAAGGCATCGGAAGACTGCGCTGGCGGCACAACGCGCAGGCGCTGCTCGCGGTGATCCTCCGGTGCCGCGGTCCAGGCTGCGAGACGCAGTGGCACCCAGCTCCCGTGGGCTGCACGGGCACCCTTTCCCCGGCATTGCCCTCTGCGGGCAGAGCTCTTCTCACAGCCAGGCATCCGCACCCTGGGGACCCGGCGCCTGGCTCCACTCTCTGCCTCGTCATGGAAGCTTTGAGGGCTATTTAATAGCTTACAGCAGAACGTCTCTATTCTCGTCAATCTACAAACTGCTTAAATGGTTAATAATTTACTCCAGATAAACTTGATTTGAGCCCTCCAGGTTGCAGTTTCAGCTGCCCCCCCGGTACCTCCGGCCTCTCCACAGAGCTGCGGAAGCGATGGGGACGCGCTGGGGGAACAGCGCAGTGCACACGCGTCCTGCCCAGCAGCATTCCCCGCTCTTTCGCCTTGCTTTGGAGCCGCGGACTTGCTCGGCAGAGCCAATTCCAGCGAACCTGCTTTCTCTAAAACAGATTCACTTCAGTTGTGTTTTGTAGAAAGGGAGGAAAAAAAACACCCCTAAATATTTTCCCTGGGATAAGCCCCCATGTTAGAGCCACATCCCTTTCATGCTGTTGCACATGGGCTGATATTTAAGGCAGGGACTTATTGTATAACCCAGTGCCTGTGGGATTAAAGAAAATAAAAAAAAAAATAGTCTCCATGGAAATGGAGGCCATATCTTTTGAAAATTGTATCAGAGCTCTCTATCCTCTCCCCTTTATCATTGTATTTTAACCTACCAGCTGCATATTTAAGAGCAGAGCTTGCAAGATGATCTTACCCTTTTTTATTATTTTCCCTCATGTGTTAAGGGAGGGAATACTGACAGGGACAAGTGACAGCTCGCTAATTATTCCCTTACTGCCACTGCTGTTCTTGTTTTGGACGTGTTGCTCATTTTCCTCTGCTCTTCGCACTGAATAATGCATGGGTCCCTATCAGTATTCATGCAGTACCTTCGGGAACTGCCAGCCTAACTAGCTGATAACTGATTCAGTTTGTAACCGGTGCCTTTGGGAGTTGCAAGGAAAAGTAGCCAAGAACAAATTTAACACTTCTTTCTCATTGCCTTAGAACATCAAGGAGAGGTACAGGAGGACTGCGCATGAAATACATTTGTTGCCTGAAGCTGTTGGAGGTACATAACTAAAGTCAGCGCGTTTAACCCAGCACAGAGCAGCATGTGAGGTCAGTGGGCGATCCAGATGGGAGCGCCCGGGAGGGAGAGGGCGAGGAAGCAGCTATTCCGAAGCAGTTGTTTTCGGCAGATGCCCTCTCTAGGCTTTGCAGAGAGGTGCCAAGAAAAGCCACCCCAGAGCCATCTGTACTTTGGAGTCAGAAACAGTGAAAGCCTGGTGCGCGCGCCGGGCGTGCTCCGAGGTATCAGTGGCTATCGGCGTGGCAAGAGCACGTCAGAACACAGCCCCGCTGGGCTGGAGCCAGCCGGGAGCAGGACGGGGCGCTGGCTCTCCCGCACCCCGGGGAGCGCAGACTGCCGACTCCGGGGCACGGGGCTGACCCTGAGCAACACCCGTGAAGCAGAACCTAGTCCCTGACAGCAAGGTCTGTACTGCTCCAAAGCAGGCTTCGAGAGCACCCGCTCATCCCAGGGAGTGCGTAAAGCAAATGAGGACGGGTAAAATCAACTTCCCCTCTTCCTCTGATGAATAGCATTGCGAGCTGGAAGAAAGGGAGAGTGAAGTTCGGCATTTTCACGCATGCCACATTCGTTCGAGGTGAATAGTTACTCTGCGTACTACATGAAATGCGCCTTGCCTTGCCCCACGAGTGAGGAGGACCGGACTCACACTACTGAGAGCTGCTCCACGGGAAACGAGCTGTCCCCTCCACAGAAAGGATGAAAAACTGCACTGAGCAGTTAGCTGAATATTCTTGCTCGAGCTTTTCATCTGACATGTGTCAGATGGTGTGACCTTAACCACCCTTAATGGCATGACCTGAACCACCACATTCACAGTTTCCTTCTTCTCCAAGCGTATGTATATATGTATATATATCTATATATTTAAACTAGTGCCGTGGAGGAAGGTTGGATGCATTGGGTTTTGGGTTGCATCAAAGTTGTCAGAAGTGTCTTTTGAAGGAGCTGAAAGCAGATGGGGAGACGACCTTGTAAGTGTCCGTCGTGTCTCATGCGATGGACAGAGATTCAAACAGCAAGATTTAAAAGGTCTTTATGGAGCTCGCACTAGGAATTATTTCACTAGTTCAAACAGTGAACTTTGTTGAGAAAGTTTAAAAGTTCCTCTACCAAGTTAAGACCATCCAGCTGAATGCTAGACAGTATGTGAAGGTTTGTCACAGGGGACAGCGTTCTTGAAATGCAGCCAGGCTTAAGAGCAACTTCATCAAGATCTCGCAGTGGGGTCAGGACCAGGCTATGCGCAGACTGGACTGGGACCTGCACCTTCCCTGCCACCAGTTGACAGCTGGCAGCCACAAGCACCGCGTGTAGCAGGAGCCCCCCCACAAGCACCACATCCAGTGGGAGCCCCGTTGGACTTGGGGGTGAGAGGAGGGGTGCCATGGAGCAAGCAGGCTAGAGGGACAGCGCAGGAAGCTCTTGACTCAAACAAAGCTGCTGGGGCTTGGATTGATTCTTCCCCACTGTTCCCACTTCAGCCTTTTCTGCACTTGCTTGCAAGGACTCGCCACCCTCTTTCTCCCAGTACCATCAGGGAGACCTGCTGGCCACACTGGAAAATCCAGCGTGACCTGCCCCATCAGCCCTTCCAGAAGCGCGCAAACGAGGTATTCACGGACAGCCAACAACCTGGGGGTGTAAATCAACCTCTGTCTCCTCCTGAGTTCTGCAAAGTTGACAGCAGTTTGTATTTAGAGTCTGCTAAAACCCAAGACTAATTGGACAAAATTAGTGACATCTTTAAAAGGTAGGAAGAGGGTTGAATAATGCTGATCTCTATCATGCTGTCTATAATTACAGGAAAAAAAATAGTATGTCAATGAGAAAATGAACTACAGAACTGAAAATCCCTTGGTAATGGCTGCACTCGTATTCCTTGCCCCCGTCTGCTGGAGAAGTTTGGCTTCAGCTGCATGCTGCACATTGTTAACTTGGCAGTGTCACTCCTGCGCCTGCTTCGGTGAACAATTTCCCCAACCACAGTAAGCCTTGGAAAGACACTCACCAGCGTCTGCGGTGCCTCTGGGGAGCCCCTTGGAAGACAAGAAAAAAGCCTCAAGATACTGTATGTCAGTCTATCTCTCACTATAATTATCTTTATTGATTGGGGAATCATTTACATTTCCATATCTCAGAGTTTCCTGTTAGTGCTACTGTTTAGATGTGTTCATGGATCAGATTTCAAGAGATTTCATCCCAGGAAAAAAAGCCTGGTTATGTGTGAACTGTATGCAAATCTCAAACGGGAGGCGATGGGGCTTCACGGCAAGAAATAGCACCAGGAATCACAGCATCAGTGGAAGGAGGAGAGAGGAAGCGGCCATGTCAAAGCCGTTTTGCACAGCATCCCCAACGCATGGTAATGCACTGCACAGATTTCCTCCTGGTATTTACTCGAAATAAAGAACAGAAACTCGTGAGGACACAAAGCCACCAAACCAGAAATTCTTTCCTGTAGGTTTGCAATGTGTCCCGAGGGGATAGCTCCTCTTGTCGACAGGTATACAGAAATATCTGCTTAGCTCAGGTCTGGAACCTGTTGAGGATGGCTCCTCAGAGTATGCTCTCCCCTAAATATTTGCTTCCTTCTGTTCACTGAAATCCTGCTGATTTTCTTTCTGGTTAGCCCCTGTTCTGTAGTTCCACACATCGTCTGCTGCTTGCTGGTGGCAGAACACGCTCAACAGAGCTGCCCCTGCACCCCAACGCCTCAGGGCCACACAGGGTGCCCTCAGCCGCGGGTCACCCCTGTGAAGGAAAGAAGAGTTTGCCAGTTTGTTGGTGGGCACTGACTGGGTGTGGGGACAAAAAAGACCGCAGTGGCAAAAAGGCCTCTGCATGAGAAAAGCCGTGCAGTGCTGCCATCGGAGCGAGATGTCGGGTGTGACGCTCACAGTAACTGCCTGGTAACTGCAATCCCTGCAGGAACCGGAGTCGCAGGCTTGTGCTGCTTCTCCCCAGTGCCCAACTGGTGGATGGGGGAGAGGGAAAGGGCAGGAGGGGGTCTTCTGCACCCTTACCTGCTGCCCTCTCCTGCGTTACTCAGGCCCTTCGTCACAGCACACCAGGGACCAGACACAGACACGCAGACC
>Ga0065711_1030249_pt1 | contig 33133 bp, 24 predicted proteins | sample Hoacrofraction12_FD_59098 | JGI IMG/M metagenome (GOLD analysis project Ga0065711, IMG submission 59098) | Hoatzin crop microbial communities from Cojedes, Venezuela - Epithelial fraction 12 v2 (version 2) | ecosystem: Host-associated > Birds > Digestive system > Esophagus > Crop | place...
GGGCAGAGGGGGTTGGAATTGCTATACTGAATGTCACGACGCCTAAATCCTGATCTGGATCTAATCCTGAGAAAGTAAGGCCTCAGATTCCCTTCTTAAAAAGGAGTTTGTCACACTTGATCAGACTGTGGAGCTTGATACTTTCTGAACTCTGGCTGGTCATTAACACTCAGGCTCTGTGACAAACATTTATTCTTTATTTTGCTCAAGTCCAACTGCCCAGTTACACATCAAGTTTCCCTTTGCTCATTCCCTCTGCTTATTCCACACAGTGGGTTTCCACAGTAGGAGTGAGCAGGCAGGTCTGCTGCAGCCTGCTGCACAAACACCACCGAGGATGGGAAGCGGAGTCATAAAATCCAAGTGAAGAGGAACATCTTATTCACCTATGCAAAGGGTATGTCACCAGCTTTTTTTTTTTTAAATATGACTCTTCAATAATCAACAGCCTCAGCAAAGACACCTGAAAGCGTTTTGTTCAGCAGAACAGAAGCATTCATAGGCTGCACGCCAGGTTGTGTTTAAGTTTATTGTATTGCTTCAGCATGTGGCTGTCACAAGTCTAATTTGTGGTGAGGGTCTCAAGGAAAGCAGAGCCAACGCTGCCTTTGCCCGTTTACAAACTTCAGCTTCTTCTTAGCAAGATGCCCTATAGTGCATATTCGCTAAAGACAGCTTTGATTCATGTCTTATTTATCCTTAATATCTTGTCTTGAAAGTCTGCTCAGTCACCTGGAGGGCCTATTCCATACAGGCTTTTGACTACAAGTTGCGCCAGCAACTCATGTAATTCAAACCCTCTGTAATTAAATTCTCTGTCTTTCTCTGAGTTGTGTCAGTGACAGAAGTGTCACTGAGATTCAGATCCTTCATTATCTGCTACCTTCTGCACAGGCTTTCTGAGGCCAATCCATATCCACCCTCCTGTCAGCAGTTGCGTGACAATTCCTCTCTGCAGGAAAGAGAAGTTTCTTGAGGTTTCAAGCTGCCATATTGTTCCATCTCATGCTGAGGCTTTGGCCTCCGTTTCTAATTCGATTGCCAGCAAGACCCTCATTAAAAGGGCTGAAGAGAAAGAGCAGGCTCATGGATGACACTGGAAGACTTGGTTATTCAACGTCTGCCCCCATCTTTGTTGCTGTCTCCCTGTTTACCTCCATCTCTTTCTGCCTTACTTCTTTATTTTCATCACACATAGTTCACACAGCAAGGAAGGAGGCCATTTGACAGATGGTGGCCTAGCTTGTATTCTTGTCTTCTAGGTGCTACCACACTCTGACTACTAATATGTAACAGTGAAACAAGTCTGCAGTTCCACAGGCTCCTCTCACCAAGGACTGAAGAAGAAAGTAAGCTAGTAGCTAAGTCATTAACTCCATTTGGCTGTTACTAAACTCTTCCTGGCATCAATGAGAAAGAGCCAAGAAAAGTCTTTGGGAAAAGAAAATGTCTGGTCATAATTACAATGCAGGTGTCTAATCTGTCACATGAGAGTCCGAGACAAAGTCTAAATGATTGGACTCACTCCTGGAAAAATGAGACCTGGGTTTGCAAATTAACTACAAAATCTCTACCACAAAATTAACTACAGAATCAGTGGGCCATGATAAGAAAGAGCAGCTGAAGGATAAATTCAAAGGAAAACACACAGCTCACTCCCCTCTGAGTCGCTTTTCCTTTTGCTTTAGACCTTCCAGGAGTCAACCGTCTGCCTGCATCAGTTAATGACCATTCAACAGCTTATCCCTCCAGCTGTCAAGATCTCTCAAACCGAGAATCACTTTGTGCCTCTAGCTGGCCAGGTGATCCCCAGAAGGGTGGAAACCATTACAGATTTCAATCACATGCAACTTTAAACTGCCTGGGCAGGATACCACCAGTTGCTTATTCACCTGGCAGTGTTTTTCTCATCCATACTGAGTGCTAGGCATTGCAGAAGGGCAAGGGACCACAATGCTGTAAAGCGCACAGGAATCAGTAATGAAGGCTGCTGCCTTCCATCCAGAGGGCAGACACATGTCAATGATGGAGCTAGTGACCCTTACACACACAGCAACAAAGCCTCTCTGCTACCACAGCAAGTACAAGTAGCTGCACTTCCAAAGAGGGCTTCTATAAAGGTAAAAGATGAGAAGGCAATCCCTTACACGCAAGGTTGTTGTGCACCATTGCTAGCTGCAAAGATGCACAGCAACTGCCAAATCCATGCAGGGCCTGATGCACCAGCCACATCTGCATGCTGATCTTGGTCCAGGCCCAGCTTCTGTAGCGTGTGGGTGCCAACACTGCACCCATGCTGCCACTCTCCATAGCCTCTTCCCTACAAGCTTTAGCAAGAGAGTTGCAAGAAGTTTACATTACAGGTGTGTTAATGTGCTCGTTATATAAAGAAGGCCACAGGGCTTTGAGACTAGATGTTTGTGTATTTGCACTCTGGTTCATCAACTTCAGTACTTAATTGCTTTTCCCAAACTAAAGCAGAGAAGAGAGACAAGTTCAGTTAATGAATAAACTGTTCCCGTTGTTAATTAATCTGCGGCAGAATAATGATTCAGGATCAGAGCTGCTCTGTTCTAGCCCTGCTCAAAAGGAGATCAGCTCACCTCCTCCCAAACACTCGAGAAAGCCTGCATTCAGAGGTTGCCTAGCAAGTTAGCCAATGCAGGCTGCAGTACAGAGTGTGCTGCCACAAACGTTGTCCTGACGCATTCGCACTCCAGCTCCCTCGTCACCAGCTCTGGGTATGTGACGCTGCACCCAAGGAGCATCTCCCAGGTAATCACGGCCTTAAACCGTTAGGACAAAGTCTTGGCCCCAAGTCCTGGCACGCCACTCAGATCACAGGAAGCTGATGTGCGGCACTGCTGGCGTGACATGCTTAATAAGCAAGCCACTGCCACCATCTCCCCCCTCACTCATTCCACTCTCCAAATGGTGTCAAGGTTCAGCTTCACTTGTTAGAGCCGTAAGAGTAGCCCCAGTAGTTAGTGCTGGACATATTCAGGCTTTCTCTTTGAAGCTGTTGCACTGTGATTATTTCCTAGCAAGAATTATCTGGAAATGTTTTCCAAATCAAATTATATCAGACCTGAGACTATCTGGATTATAATAAGTAGTGCAGAGCAGCCAGCCAAATTGCCGGGCAGGAGAGGAAAGCATGTCATCGGTGAGAAGGAACAGCTCACCTTCATCACAGACCAGTGAAGGCGGCATCTGCTGTAGGTCTGCCAACTGCTCACATTTCCCTGCCTTGAGTTCACCTGTGGCAGCACAGGCAGGAGGGCTGGCTTTGCACGCGGTCAGAACATTTTGCTTTGTTTGAGTACTCGGCAGTCCATTGACCTGGAGTTTATGACGAACTCCAAGCACATTTATCCAGAACACTGGGAGACTGGGGGCCGGAGAGCTATTCCAGGAGCTGAACTGACTGAAGTGGATGTCCTCATCGTTTATGGCTTAATCAGTTTAATCATTGTGTCACCAGGACATTACAAAAATATCACCAGCTTCCAGGCTGATCAATACTTTTATAAGGTTTTTGTACATTGACCTTTTAATACACTGCTGACTCTGTAATCTGCCCTGATTGAAGAAAATGGCATTTTATCACATTAAAAAAAAGTTTTGGCATAGTATTACCACACTCCATAGAGAATAGTTAAACTAGAGAAAGGAAGGTCGTAACAAGCATGCTAATGTGAGGATGAAAGGAGTGAATATGAAGTCAAAGAAAAACAGGAAATGGAATTGCCAGGGAGATTTGCAAGCCTGTGGGTGTGAGACAGTGCTGAAGCATCCACAAAAGGAAAGGGCTTCTTGCCACAGGCTAAACAGAAGATGGTGACAGTTCAAGTTTAGGTACTATTAAGAATGGCATGAGAGGAAACAGGGAAATTTGAGGGACGGAGGTGAACAAAATGGTTATTAAAGGGAAAGAGGTACGAGGGCAAACTTGACAGGTGCCCCAGTCAGTGGATGCTAAAGAAATTAGGAGCAGAGGTGATATGAGAGGGCAAACTCATTTTGAAAGCACATGTTTTGAGGACCAGGTCCACAGTAATGGAGTTAAAGGCCTGGGACGCAAGTGGACTAGACAGTAGTTTCTGAAGTAGCAACAGCAGGAAGTTTATCTGGGAAATGAGTAGCAGACAACCTCTTCAGCGACAAATATCCTGTTTTCCTACAAACTTTCCTAGTTAAGAAAAAGAAGGAACCTAAATAAATCCCATATAATGAAGTAATCAGGTTTTTTTTTATTTTTTAACTAAACAAAATGTTCTTTCAAGTTCTGTGAGAGGCATTAGTGGATTTTAAAATAAGAAAAATTAACACCACATTTCCCACAACTGAGCTTGCAGACCACAAGGGTTATACTGCCCACTCTGGTTTCCTTTGTTTTGTTAGTTGTGCTCCACATCAGAAACAATGAAAGCTTTTTTTTTATTGTTAAGAAACATCTTTCAAATTGAGCTGTAAACCACTCCTGATGTGTGTAAGCGTGGATGTGTGGGGGTGTGTAAGCAAGCTTGTTTGTGAGAGAGAGGAAGAGTAGATGTGTGGTAGGGGAAAAACAAGAGCTGAGAAGAAAGAAAATCCAGTCTAGGGTGGAATTAAGCAGTGAAAAAGGAGTTGTGAAACAGGATTATAACAAGATGAGGTTATTTTTGTGATTTTAGGCCAGTTGGGGGAAGTGGGAAACCTAGAAATTCTCTCAGTTAATAGCAAGGCAATTCAGAGTTCATTAAATACTCTTGGTTGTTTGGCTGTTTGTTTTAAATCTCCCAGCAACAAGGGGAAGATGATTTACAAAAGCTATAGGAGGAAAAAGTTCCATGGGATTTAAAGGAAAAAGAAAAAATGAGAAAAACCTTTATCCATATGAATAAAAGCACTCTCTGTGCTGGGCTTCTTTTCACAAGCTTTGCTCATGTTGTAAGTTTCTATTTTGTAACAGCTGGGCTGCATTTTTTCACCATTCCTTCTTAAGCAAAAAAACAGGCATATTAGGGGGACCTGGTGCAGATTACAACAGCCCAGGGTAACTAATCAACTGCTGCTGGGTCAGAAAGAAAAGATCCACTGCTGTGAAATAGCACGAATTGTTCCTGTCTCTCAACTAAAGTAGTGCTGTGTACCGATTCCTTCTGGCAGTTTCTGTATTACAAGGTTTTCCTTTAAAATCATATTTACTTTTCTAGTAGTGATTTAGGCAGTTACTTAAAATCCTGCAGCTAAATCAAATATTTAATTTTCATCTAGTGTCAGTGAAAGATAACAGAGCTCAGCAGGTACTCAGCGTGGACAAATTGAGATTTGGATTACTATAAGTACTTCTGAGTTTGCCAGATAGCCATAGATACAGTCCATCTAGACAATTATAAGAGTCAGAGGGACATTTTTCCTAGGACCAGTTTTGTCCTTTCTTCTTTCCCAAGGCTGCCAAGAGAGCTTGTGGTTACTTGCAATGCACACACATGACTCCACAGGGCTGAATCCCAGCACATGGCACGCATCAGACATCTGAGACTGACCTGCGCTCACTGCTGTGGTAGAACAGAGCCGAAATACTCACCTACAGGTTAAGCAGTCAGTATTCCATTTCCAGTCCTGTGAAGGCATCCAATTACTCACCATGTAATTACTTGGTCATCAGTAAATAAAATTCACATGATCAGAAAAATTCTGCTTTGTTTGGGAAAGGAGGAATGGGATAAATAGAAAATTAGGGGGTTCTTTTCCAGTAGAGAAAAATAGTAGTTTCAAAGCTTGTATCCATATTTCCTCTCAAGTTCAGGGATGTTTGTCTGGATCCATTTCTAGTTTTAAACTGCAGGATGACTTACCATCTAAAAAAAGCCTCACATTTGGGCAATGTGTCTCAAGTCTTTTTCAACTAATTCAGCCTGCAGCTTCCAGAAGCTGGGTCACCTAGGATTCGCTCCATGTGCTGTTAGCAACTGGCAGTGTGTAAGGGAATAGAAGTATTATATGAAATCCTGGTAATGGCTGAATCGTGCCTGCCAGGCTTTAATAACTTAAAAAAAAATACTCAAGTCTAGCAAATCTGCTGGCAATCCAAAGCTGGAAAGGACCCAAATTTACCTTCTGCCCTGTGTTCAAAGCCACTATTTCAAGACAACTGAAAAAAAATTAGACAGAACACTGGTATTGAAGAGAACTGAAGTTCTATTGCCCCCATTAAATACAACACAGAAAAGCCAATCCCCCACTACTAGAAAGATACAACTGGTTTAGTAGACACTTAGGAAAACCATGTGGGATGTTTAGCTTTGTAATGTAATGACCTAGGAGTGCCTCCTACATGACAGAGGGAGAAGAAGTGATGCCACTTTCATTCAGGCTCAGCTAGGTTTGGGGATCTGAAAATCTAGTTTAGGTTCAGATAGCTATAAAGTTATGTGGAAACGTTGTTTTAGCAGAGATGGTGCAAGAAAGGTTTTGCAAGGATTTGTTCCCAGGAAATCCTACCTATTTACAAGTGAACGTGCTCACAGTGATGTGCTGAAGAAAAAGGACTGGCCCCCTGAGCTTGTGTTTAGAACAGGTACATAGACCGTGCAGACCACTTCCCTGCCTCAGCAGGTTTCCCCCAACACCCTTTCTGCTGTTGCAGTGAGAAGTGCTTTAAAAGGCAATGGTCAAAGAGGGAACAAACACAGAAAGTGTAGGCAGATTCTTTAGATAGATTCTACGGATAGAACCTATAGATATATAGTTACATATCTGGTGTATTTCCAATCTAATGTTGAGTGTCCTAAAGAGCTAGGATTATGCAACTATACTTGCAACAGAGCTGAACACATTTTAATTCCAGGATTTTCTTATGATGTTCCATCTCAATCTTCCTTTGCTTATATTTATCCTGCCTACCATCCTAAACATTTCCTTTCCCCTGCCCCCTCTCTCCTTGGTATTTATACCACACAGTTTTTCAGACTTATGTCTTCGTATTTCAGCATCCCTAAACTAAACCAGATTTAGAATTTGGTCTCATAACAAACCCAACATGACAAAACTAACACATCTCTAACATCAGTCCTCACAGAGCTGGACTTGAGAGGCTGTAAAACCCACAGCCTAGGACTTCCTGTATTAGGTGGAATAACTGTAACAAACAACCTCAGCTGTGCATTTCCTGCCTTTTTTTCCTCATGAAAACATAATAAACCAACACTGAGAATTTCCAAAAAGCAGATCACAGAGTTTAGCCAGCTACAGAAAAGGCAGAAGCCTCAATTTGAACACACAAATCTGAAAATGCTTTTATGATCTGACTTCTTTTACTGCTTTTGGACAACGGCGATTAAAAAAAAACATAAAGCCTTCTCTGTTATAGAGGTGCGATACTACAAAAATCTGCTGCTCTGCAAGTGTGAAAACACTATTCTATAATGGCAAGGCAGTAGATTTCTTTGCATGTTCTAACCTGCTATAGCATATTTATCATCACATAGACTCTTGGGGTTAAGAAGCTGACACATCTCAAACATCCTACCTGTTTGAGTATCACAGTGTTGGAAAGAGACATCCAGTGCTCCAGGCTTCTGTCGTACAATTAGTTGCAAACCATGCATGGAGACCAATTGCTTTGCCCCAGAGCTATTTGGCTCTCCAGGCTATAAAACCACTAACTGTCTGAGAGTAACTACAGAAACCAGATACACAGCTGGCTCTTTGCAGGTTTTGACTCCAGGCTGGAAAACAGCATGTCTACCCTTGAGCTTTCAAGGAGGCCTGTGAGAAAATAGTGTGGAGGAATAAAGGGAAGGCATGGGAATTATTTTGCAAGGCAGTATGATTCTGTAATTGCTCAGGAATTAAGAGGTGAGATATAATTAATCACTACAACTAATTCACTGTTTAACCTTGACAAAGTCCCCAGTGATTGATTCTGTGCTCAGGTTTTTCTGTGCACATGTTGGGAGCATTAGCTAATACAAAGCAAGAGTCGTCCAGATTTTTGCAGGCTTTTCAGGAAAACTCTAAAGCCAAGAACCAGACTATCTCTTTATAGTACCCCACTTAGAACTTATTATGTAAGAGATAAAGCAGCCATTTAACTGTAGCCACATTACTGAGTCTCCTCATGTGACGCGATTTCCAAACTGAAGTTGTAGTTGCAAAGAAGTCATACCCCAGATCCGAGAGCCCTTTCCCACCATCTCGTTGTCCCTGCACAGCACAGCAGAACTGTTGCAATAGCCCTGAGGACAAAGCCAGGAAGTCTGTGATACACCCCAAGCCCTGACCATCGCAGCTTTAGGCTGAAGAATTTTGAGGACAGTCAGTCTGGAGCATAGTGATGATAAGTGATTACCATCTTTGTTGTGGGGTGCTTGAGTCTCTTTATGCTTGAATGCCAAATGTTCTTTTAAAGACTGTTATTTTAGCTCCCTTTACAGTGCAGAAGGATCATCAACGCTGAAAGTACCAACATACTTGAGCCAGAGGCTAAAAAAATGCTTCTACTACAGAATGCAGCAGAAACATGCTAAAGGCATATGAAGAAAGGTAAAAACTCCCACCCTCTTTACATTTTTTGGTCCCAGCCAGCACGTTAGCATGTCTGGGATTGATCTAGTATAAGCAATATGCTCTTTCAGATTTTGGAAGAAACCATAAGCCTAAAAGATATTTACTCCTGTCCCCTTCCCCCTAAACGATATCCCAAGCCTTTGCTAAGAGCACATGCCTTGCACTGTGTCCAGAACCTTTAAGTAAGAAGCTACTGAAAAATAAAACATCTTCTTGTATGCCTCTGCAGAAGCGGCTCCAGAGCCAAAGCCTCAGCTACACCATCGAATCAGAGTCCTTTTGTGCCTGCTGTGTCAGAGACAATGTAAATTTACACCTGCCTCAGGCTTAATTTAACAATTATTTGGTAAATTAAGGAAGGCAGGAGAGTTTACTCTCAAATAAGGCTGTTACTAAATAAGAGAAAAACTGAGCAGTGTATGAACTGAACATGTTATTTCTGTCCTCACAGAGTGCCAAACATGCCAGGGTAGGTTTGTAGAGTTTCAGGGGTTTCATTTACAAAGATGTCTTAATGTCTTCCATTTTCAACTTTGCTAATGCCGTTGTTGATATTTTGCTGTACAAATCCATATTCTTTCAAAACTTTTATTCTGTCTTGAAAAATCATAATTGGCCCAGCCACCAGCAATATTCAATGATCAGGTCCTTTTCTCCTGCTTAAATACAAAGCTGTCTAGCAACAAGAAGCATGTGTCTCTCCACGGTGAACTGCACAGCTCTGCCCAGTCCAACAAAAATAACCCTATAGCACTAGTACCTGGGGATGTCTCATTTGTTCAAAGTAATGCATACATGTGTCTTTTTACTTAGCAAAACCAGAAGATAGTCAGATGAGCTTCTGGTTAATACAAGCAAGTATTTTTTGTTGGCTAGGTGTAAGCTTCACTTTATCTCTCCAGTAAAAAAAAAACAAAACCCACCAAAACATTTCCACCCTGAAAAAGGCATCCAGTTGTCATGGGGAGAGCTCAAGGAGAGGGGCATTCACTGAATAACAACCTCACGGGAAGGCATGGATTTAACACACCTGATGAGATTTGAGCCTGCTGCAGTTCAATGACAAGCAGCATATCTGGTATTATGAAAGCCAAGAATAAGTCTAAGCAGTTTGCTTTAATGCCTGGTACTGGAAACCCAGGTTCTTCTTATATGATTTCCAACTATTTTTGATTGTGTTTTAGTGTCTGACTGATAGAACAATAAGCAAAACTCTCAGATTTTGCATACTCAGAAAGCCTCCAAAACTCTAATGGCAGAATCTCAGTCCCATTCACTTCCAGTTCACAAAACTGGTGGGTCAGGCTCTTCTGGAAATCTGGTCATTTACGAAGCCACCTGTACAGGAGCAGAAGTCTTTAGAAAATCAGCCCCTTAACATATGAAGGGCATGAGACATCTTTTGATGTATGGTGTGCATGTGTGCTTGAGAGTAAGGAGCAAAGGAATGTAATGTTTAAATACGTTGTGCTCAGAATTAAAAAAGAAAAAAGAAGCATTGTCAGACAGTTTCACAAGAGTCAGTTAAAAATAACAAAATCTGTAATCCTCACAAATAGAGGGCCCACAAGACAAACAGCAGAACTTCGTTCAGTATATGTGATCACAGGTCATAGTAGTACTGTTTGTTTTTATGCCATGGACTACATACTTGGTAGGCCTTCCAGGTTGGCAACACTTATTGATGCACTATTTACCCAGGTTTGAGTCACAGTTATGCCAGTTCCGCTCGCTCTGACCTTTCCTCCACATACAGCTCAGCAGCAATTGTGACACCTAGGCAGCACAGCATTATCAAACCAGCACTGAGAACCAGCTTATCAGCAGTTGTCCTCTGACCACCTGCTACAGAATCGCAGCAGGAGCTGGCCTGTGCCTCAGCTGCATGTGAAAGCCCAGATTGCCAGGACTGAGTCTGCAATAAGCAGGACTGAATCCCCTGCCTGGCGAGAGCTGGTCAAATGCACAGAAGGAAAAGCAACTTGTGCAAACTAATATTTTGAAAGAGTGGGGAAATACCACTACTCTTGTGCAAGCTTAACAGAAATTCAGTAGTGCCCAGGGTCACCAAGGCCTGCCTGGCAACAGCTTCCAGACCTGTGTCAGAGGATCTCTAGTGCAATGCCAATTCAGAGAGCACTGCTCTAAATGATGGGTCATTGATCATATGAATTCCTGCAGCTGCCCATTTTTTTGTGAAAAAAACCCACCAAACTCCTAGAAAAATGCCCATAGATCTGAATGTTGCTTAAACAACAAGGCCTACACATGCCTGCTGCATGAAAGGTAGAGATCTCTAATGACATAAATGCCTAATGAATTGTCTAGGACCAATGGCAGACCTGGAAACAGAAAGTATCCAGTGTTGCAAGAAATAAATATTTCTTTTTAAATAAGCAAGTCATCCAAAGGGGCACATATGTTTTTCTTGCTTCCCCGAATAATATTAAAGTGGTGGTAGAAAGGAAAGATTCTCATCTTTTATGAAAATAAGGCAGAAAACTGAATTATTATTGTAAATATTATCAATATCAATCAACACCCTACAAGTAACTTCCAGAGCATAACAAGATATTCAGCAAGTATTCGCTATGCAATATTCTGTCTGAATTACCAGTTTCCTCCAAAAACCTACAGTGGCAACTTTAACACATCTTGTTTTTCCTTACTTTAAACAGAGGATAGGCTAGCACAAGCGCCTGCTTGTATGTATCCCAAGCAAATTTTGGATGAGCAAAACCTGTATTATATTTGCAAATGGCTCCTGGATTTACAAAAGACTAAGACAGGATGTTGGCTATTGATTTTCATACTTCAGATTTTAAAAATCCTACAACTACTCTGAATCTCATTTATAAGTAAGTGATTTTTAAATAGATTTTGGACTAGGGACTGTGGTCTAAGGTTTAAAGCAAAGGGCTGAGAAACAGGAAACTTGGGAGAATTGGGTTGGATGGCAGCCTGGATAAATGTATGTGGTTTGTTTGCATGATTTGAGTTAATAACAAGGGAGATCGAGTGTCTCAGAAAATTCAGAAAAGGGAAATAAACCTTCATCCTGCCAGTTACAAAAAAAAACAAAAGCCTTCATATGAAGTTAGCTGAATTTGTAAATAGTAATGGAAAGTATTATCAGTTAAATTTAAATAAATTAATAACTTATTTTATCAGTTAAAATTGGAACAGAGAAAGCCCTAAATAGTGTACTACAGTGGACAAACCTGTGCCAGTTTGCAACAGGACATCTAGAACGGTTGGAACTGTGACTGCAGAAGTGTTGAGACACTGTTGTGGTTTTGCCTCAATTTGCAACAAAGAACCACGCGGTTACTCTCTCACTCCTTCCCTGATAGAATGGGGAGGAGAATCTGAAAGAAAAAGGCAGAAAACTTGTGGGTTGGTATGAGAACAACTTAAGAGCATGGCAAAGGGAGAAGAAAACAACAATCAACAATACTGATAAAAAGCATATATAACATGCAATGTTCTTACCACCTGACACTCAGCTTGCTCCTGAGTAGCAAAAAGCCCCTCCCTCAGCCAGCTCCCCACTTAAATACTGAGCATCACATCACACGGTATAGAATATCCCATCTGATTGGCTGCTTGGGTCAGCCCAACCAGCTTCTTGTGAAAATTAACCCTATCCCAGCTGAGCCCAGGACAGGCACGATGGACAAGAATGAACCAGTGATCAGCTGAACGTTCCTGTCCTCTCACTGATACCAACCAATGATTCAGAAAGAGCTGAACAAAATCCCCTTAATGTGTTATGGAAACAGTCGAAAGCATTCTTCATCTGTTTTCCCAAACCTGCTCTTCCATGTGAGATAGGGCCTAAAGGCATATGAGGTCTAATATGTCTTGTGATTGTTTTCCTACCTAGGGCAAGTTCAGATATTGTTTTGTGTGTGTGTGTGTGCAAAAGTCTGATCTTTTGAAGAAAGCTTGGAGAGCTGCCCAAGAGGTTAATTAAAGGCAATTATTTTTTTTTAAAGAGACACTCCAAAGACTCATAAATAAGTCTGCAGGAATAAGACATCCAATTATTTGAGGTAAAGAAAGGGCTAATTTGGTAGATATTCTGCTGTTTCTCTGCGGATTCCAAGGCTGTCTCTCTTATTTGATCTTCTCTAACACTCACCCCCCTCCTAAACTGCAGATCAACACAAGCTCCCAGCAGCTGTGGGCAAGAAGGCGGCAAGTGAAGCTCTGACCTTGTGAGGAGTGCTGCTGATACAGTGCATCTGTTTTCTGCTTTTTTCTTGCCTTTTTTCTGAATATTAGTCCTGTGCTTACATTTTTGTAATAACTTCCCAGTTAAAAAAAAAAAAAAAAAAAAAAAGAAAGTTTGTCATTTTCCATAATTAAGCATGTAGAAGTGGGCTAGTCTTCAGTTATACTTCCTGTTTTCCTTGAGGCTGGATTACCAGATACTTATCTGGCTTTATTTACAACCTTAGAAATGAGGACACCAAGAAGTTATTGCTCCTTGCTTGAGAAACTTTTGGCTTTAGTCAATAATCATAATTTTATATCACAGCAAGCCCTTTTTACCTGAGAACTATGAAGGTCAATCACACAACTTCACTATATGGAACATATAATTGGGTCGACCTGGCATCTGCAGAAGCTACGCTAGCTTTACAGCACTGAGAAAATCATTGGCCAAACAGCCTTCAATTTTGGGTCCCTTATGGTTCAGGCTATGTAGGCAGGCCTTGGTCTTAGAGGAGAGTGCTAGCTCTGGAGTCAAACTGGTACCAACTACTTAACTTCTGATTCACCTGGTGCCTAAATTCCACGTATTGTCACATGGTGAATTCAAACCTTTAAATTAAATGTAAAAGTTGTTAAGGTTCAGCCAAACTTCTTTGCAGCAAACCTTAACAATAAAAATAATTGTTTACATCACACTGAAATTCAATTGTTTGATACCAGCTTACTAATCAGACTTTTGCGTATTGTACATTAATCACTAAAATGCTGTTGCTTAAGCATTATTGCTTAAATTTGAGACTTTCTTTTGAGATATCATTATCCTTATGAGAAAAGAAGGTCAGATGAGTTTCTTCTGAAAATTTTATGTTTTACAGCTTACCTGTCTTAACTTTCTGTCATAATTACCTGTTTTTTTCTTGATTAAATTGTCAATGTCCAATGTCCCTCCTTAAATATTACACTTGGAGTGTGTAGACTGTAAAAACACACTTCTCAAAGCATGTCCACTTTGGGTTACTGTACACCACTGCAGACAGTGCTCATGGATTCCCACTTTGAGTCCTTCTCCATTCCTTGAAGGAGACCCTCAGTCATGGGATGTTTCTTTTCTTTTGCTTGTTCCTTCATATTCTGGCAATGTTTCCGTTTCTCTGACAATGTTTTCTAAAGCTACATGAGTTGTAATTTTCTAATGCACAAGAAGTATCAACAGATGAAAATAAATGAGTTGAGCAACTCATGTCCTCATGTATGTGTGCAGGAAAGGGGGATGTGAGGGGTAGGGTGGTCCTGAGAGCTCATCTTTCCCTTTGTTCAGCAGCCCTGGAAGCTCCTGGTGTTCAAGACATCTCTTTCTTCCCATACAATCCATTGACTGAGGGAGAGGATTTTATGTGAACTAAGAAATTTGTTTATTCTTTGGTGTCTTTGGATCTTTGAACTGTATGTATGCTATGCCTTATTAATACTTAGTTTGGCATGGCCAATGGCAGCAGAGCAACAGCTAGGACATGGCATCTTGATGCTGCTGTGGAAGAAGAAAGAAAATGAAGCAAGTTATTCACATATTTCTTCAAGAATCATTTACATGTGGCATTCTGGACAGAAAAGACCATATCCACACTGAGGCCCAGAGCTGTATACCTTCTTGCACAGGCCCCAACAAGCACAACTGCAGACACCACCAGAACATGCTCTTCAGAGTATGCAGACCCTGTGTATGCTGGGTGTGTTGGTATGTCCCCAGAAACACATGCAGAGGCTTTCGCACCAAACAGATTACCTGTAAAGTAGCCATGCAGAGTAAGGTGGATGGGAAAGGAAGTATAGGTGTCTCCAAAAGCTCATGAAAGAAGGTGCTTTTTCAGAGCAATGCAATTAGATTTGCCTATTTAGAGATGCAGGGAGACCACAAATAAAGAAAAATAACAGTTAGTTTCAGCAAGGCTCTACAGAAATACTTAGATAGTTATAATGAGAGCTTGGCTGGCCAAGGGGCTGACGGAAAGAAATATCTTCTGAAAATAGAGGCACGTTGGATGGCACGTGTTTTCCAGTAGTATTCCTTTAACATGCCCTGGCTTCTGTTGGAAAACTTGCTTTAAAGAAGTAATCTTCCATGTTCATTCAGGCCTTCATCTTTATGATTAGAAAACTGATAAATTCCTAGCCTGTAGCAAGTACTATCACAGTTTGTATTACATGGTTGTCTTCCTCAGAAAAAGGCTCATCTGCAAGTTTTCAACAGCTTACATGAGTATTATTTTTCCTGATGATTCCTACTTAAGAGTTTTTATGTGCAACAACATTTCAGGTGAAAAATGTCAGTCATACTTTGCATGGCCATCTACTTTTGTTTAAGTGTGATCATGTCTTTTTTTTTCCATGGCAAAAATATGTGTGTCTCAGTGTGGGTATATCTCTCTATTCTTTGCCACATTCTGAAATAGCAATGTAAAATGTCTTGACATTTTCCACCAAAAAAAAGAAATAACAACAAACCCGAAAACTTTGGGATGAGTTCATGCCTGAAATGTTTCTGAAAAAAAAAATTACAGGAGATTACGTTTCAAAAGAGAGTGATGAATAATGGAAAGTATGAACTGTGAAGTTCTATTATATCAGTTGTATTTAGGTTAACCACATTTAATTTTTTTAAGCTTCTAAATGCTTAAGAAATGCTAATCACATGATGGAGTTATTTGTAAATTTACATACTGCCTTGAAGGAGCATTCTGTGGTGACTCATGAGCATCTCTGGTTCAGGCTGCCAGGACTGAGAAAGCAAACTGAGTAGTATGATCTTGTATGAACTGTGATTAAATTTCCAGAAGAGTTATCCTCAGGACACTCCATAGCGTTTTTTAACACATTAAGATATGAAAACTAAAAAGAAGGTGATATAAAGCAGTCTTTAAGTTTGAAATTTAGCACTGTTTTCTTTCATTCTGTTAAAACTGAAAATTATGCAGTCTAAGCATGCATACACACTTAAGCAGGAATATGCTAAATTTTAGTTCCCCACTATATTCAAAATAGTTATTCCAACAAATGCACACAAAAACCTTTCAAACAGTATGTGAAAGACCTTTTCATTAATAAAGATTTCAAATTCAAGTATCACCAACTTTCCATAACTCTCAATAGCAGAAGTAAACCTGTATGCATGCTACATTTTAATAATACATATGTATTTTAAAAATCAGTTTCTTTATTTTGTCAGTGAAAAAATAAGTCTACAGTAAACTCAAAGCCCTATCAAGTGATGCCATGTAATTTTTTCTTCTATTGACAAGACAAACAGATTTAATATATTTAATTAAAGTAAAATCAATGATTAAATATATCATGAGTGACAACATATGGCAGTAGACACAATTAAAAAATAGTTACTTGGGTTCCTATTTATCTGTCAAGTGAACTGATTTTTCTGCTGTCCATAAATGAAGATCAGATGTAATCTAAAGGCTTTTTAATAGAAGGAATCTTGATAACATACTGGCAGATGGTATTCTGGGTAACGATCCAGACTGCAATGATCTCAGTAACGACTTATTTTATCTATTTACCTGGCCTCAAACAAAGGGAACGAAAAAAGCTAAAATGATTCAACCAACCTAGGCTGCTCTGGCACTGTAAATGTTTAAATCACTGAAGCAGCCCATTCGCTTCTGTAGCGGGAGAAAACATGAAATTGATTAAAACAGCATAAATGCAACAGGAAAATCTTCCTCCTCCGCAGCCAGTTTGGGAATGGAAACTTACCTAGTTCCCATGGTCTTTATATTTTTTTTTCTGTTGTTGCTCTGAAGTGGTCAGTTCAGCGGAAATTCTGTGCTTTGAAGAAAAAAGATCTCCTAGCACCACGGGGTCACTGCAGCTTGCCTCTTCTCAAAGAGTGGTGGTCTGCTTCCAGAACAAGGGCAATGAGAGTACGGAAGACTTTAGGAGTCATGAAAGACTGTTGTATGCCCTGAAAATCTTCCTTTTGCCTTTTTGGATCGTGATACAGGACTTACAAGGAATGGTTTTCTGCTTCCCTCTACAACTCACGGAAACAATTCCAAACAGCTGTCATAAACCGCAACGAGTTATCTCCTGACTTTGTCACAGTTACAGAGTTTCTGAAACCTGAAAAAAATACCTGTGTCCTGTGAAATTCCATTTCAGATACTGAAAGTCCCATTGAAGTTACAGTTTTGTAAATACAAATGAAAGCCTCATAGAGATTTTCATACATACTTAAACATATGAGAAAGCTCTTGCAATTAACAGATATAGTCAGTCCCATTAGAACAGAAAAGCTCTGTTGAACTTTCTTTCCCAGCCTCACCTGCTGTGACACTTCTACTGCTGAAAACAGCGTCGGGAAACTTGTTGATCTACTGCCTCAGAAATATCCGCCCTAATAATAAACAGGATGACCTGAACTTCAAATCAGCTCAGCACCAGTGTCACACAGTATAAATTAAAAGGTCATTGCAATCTACTCAAGAGGTGCGAAGCTGGACAGTTTGCCATGATATTGGACAACAGAGAAGCAACATTATACTGAGGTACAAGGTGTTGGTGACAGGCAAGAGAAATATCCTGAGAGAATAGCTATGATGTTTATATGCACTTTCAGTCAAGGCATCTAGCCTAGCTGTTGTCAAATTAGTCTACAGTAGAGATGTACTTCTGCTTTTAAAGTACTTTGAGATGCCCTGGAAGCACAAATGGCAAAGAGGTGCTATTTTCCATTAGGTGTGTTCAGTGTTCAGGTGCACTGCTGTGGACAGTTTTAGTGCTGTGAAATACTGAGCCCCCCCCCCAGTACCATTCAGTCCACCTGTAAAGATCTGCTAGGATCACTTAGAGAGAACCCCTGCAGCTAGTAAAACTCTGCTGCTCCTTCCATAGCAGCATCACCTACAAGACTTCCTTTTCTCATGAAGCAAGTGCTTTTCATTTACAAGCATAGTCCACCAATTTCTGGTTTGGAAGGATTGGTCTAATTTCCTGTGAGTCTCTGAGAAAACCTCAGAAAGATTTGTCTCATAAGACGTCTGGCCAGGTCTAATGTATGGCACTCCCAGTGCTCAGACCTTCATCCTGTGTGAGGCTGGAGTGTTGGCTTTATGAGTTTTTACAAACTGTTGACAGACATGGGAAGATATGAACTCTGGTATCTATGGCTGAGATTGAAATCTGTATGTTCGCTCCCTTCCAGTCTGCAGGAAGCTAAAATACTTGTTCATGTTGTTATACTCTGCCCAGAAAGCCACTGTTTAACTCTGCAGGTTGGCACATGGAAAATGACGTTTCAGAACAAACCTTCTTGCAGATGATCTGCACTGAGGACACACAGATAAATAGAACAAAATGCTGTATTCTCTCCTATCTCACTTGACCTTCTGACGACTGACATCCTTTTAAAAGTACTCATACTTGAAATGAAGTCCTCATCTAATCTGTAGGCTTAAGCAAACTCCATAAAAGCTGAGATGGGGAAATCGTCACCAAGAGTATTACAGGTTGGAAAGACCAAGAGATGGGAAATCAGGTGCAGGAAGGATATAAGGGGAAAAGAACAGGGTAAAAGGGCACCAAATGCTGACTAATTCCTAAACAAGATAAGGCTTTGGAGAAAACTTCCCTTCCTATTAGCTGCACACCTAACCAATAGCTAAGTCACAGTAGCTTTTATATGGATAACACAAATATACATATGAAAATATAGGAAATACTGATTTACAAAGAGTATTTTTTCCTGCTTGTTACTTCTCTAATTTTATATAATAGGCATCATCTTAGAGAGAAGTAAAACACTTGAGGAATTCACATGATTCGTATATATATTCATATAACAAAGAAATTCTTTACTATGAGGTTGTTAAGGCACTGGAACAGGTTGCCCAGAGATGTTGTAGATGTCCCCTCCCTGGAAGGCCATGTTGGATGGGGCTTTGAGCAACCTGGTCTGGTGGAAGGTATCCCTGCATGGCAGGGGGGTTGGAATGGATCTATAAGGTCCCTTCCAACCCAAACCATTATATGATTCTATGAATCTGTGATCAAGGATTTGACCAGGATGCTCGCTCAATGTGTTTCCACTTCACATTAGCTTTGTAAGACACATGTAAGCTGGTGGATTCTTTAATATGAACATTAGAAGCAGGCATATACAGTGAGTCAAGTAAAGCATCGAACCATGGAAGTGATATTCACTGCAGCTGAAGTTGATTTGTCTGTGACCAAAGTCTTTAACCAAAATTTAGGTCCTTTGTTTGAAGTTTATATTTGGGAAAGGTTTATTATGCCTCAGGAATTCTCTTCTTTGTCAGAAAGTAAGATCTTGAGCAGCAGTCAATCCTCTTTAGATACTGCTCTATACATAATCCATTCCAGAAAAAAAATAACCTTAAAAATATTTGGAGTAGTCAAAGCCTAATTTTTGGTAACAAGTTATTTATTAATGATCCTATTTTCTAAGAAAACTGTTATTTCATGACATCTGCCTTCACCTGATTTATACAGCTGTGAAATAAAAAGCAAGTCATAGAATCACAGAATCATAGACTCATTTTGTTTGGAAAAGACCCTTAAGATTGTCGAGTCCTGCTGTAAACCTAACACTGCCAAGTCCACCCCTAAACCACGTCCCTAAGTGCCACATCTACACTTTTAAATACCTCCAGGGATGGTGCCTCAACCACTTCCCTGGGGAGCCTGTGCCAATGCTTGATAACCCTTTCAGTGGAGAAATTTTTTGTAATATCCAATCCAATATCCAATCTAAACCTCCCCTGGGGCAACTTGAGGCCATTGCCTCTCGTCCTATCACTTGTTACTTGGGAGAAGAGACTGACACCCACCTCGCGACAACCAGCTTTCAGGTAGTTGTAGAGAGCAATAAAGTCTCCCCTCAGCCTCCTCTTCTCCAGACTAAACAAACCCAGCTCCCTCAGCCATTCCTCATAAGACTTGTTCTCTAGACCCCTCACCAGCTTTGTTGCCCTTCTCTGGACACGCTCCAGCCCCTCAATGTCCTTCTTGTAGTGAGTGGCCCAAAACTGAACACAGTGTTCGAGGTGCAGCCTCACCAGTGCCAAGTACAGGGGTACGATCACCTCCCTACTCCTGCTGGCCACACTATTCCTGACACAAGCCAGGATGCTGTTGGCCTTCTTGGCCACCTGGGCACACTGCTGGCTCATGTTCAGCTGGCTGTCAACCAGCACCCCCAAGGTCCTTTTCTGCCAGGCAGTTTTCCATCCACTCTTCCCCAGGCCTGTAGCGTTGCATGGGGTTGTTGTGACCCAAGTGCAAGACCTGGCACTTGGCCTTGTTGAAACTCATACATTTGGCCTTGGCCCATCAATCCAGCCTGTCCAGATCTCTCTGTAGAGCCTTCCTACCCTCAAGAAGAGGTCACTCACACTGACTTTGAACACTTCTGCCCAACCTGGTGCTGTCTGCAAACTTACTGAAGGTGTACTCAATCCCCTCGTCCAGAACATTGATAAAGATATTAAACAGAACTAGGCCAAATATTGAGCCCAGGGGAACATTGATAAAGATATTAAACAGAACTAGGCCAAATATTGAGCCCAGGGGAACATTGCTTGTGACCAACTGGTCACAAGCTCCATTCATCATAACTCTTTGGGCCTGGCCATCCAGCCAGTTTTCACCCAGCAAACATTACACCCATCCAAGCCATGAGCAGCCAGTTTCTCCAGGAGGATGCCATGGGAAATGATGTCAAAAGCATTACTAAAGTCTAGGTAGACAACATCCACAGCCTTTCCCTCATCTACTAGGCATGTCACCTGGTCATAGAAGGAGATCAGGTTGGTCAAGCAGGACTTGCCTTTCGTGAACCCATGCTGGCTGGGCCTGAGCCCCCGGTTGTCCTGCACATGCCTGGTGAATGCACTCAAGATGAACCACTTCATAATCTTCCCCAGTACCGAGGTCAGGCTGACAGGCTTGCAGTTCCCTGGTTCCTCCTTCCAGCCCTTCTTGTAGATGGTCGTCACATTTGCTAACCTCCAGTCAACTGGGACCTCCCCGGTTAGGCAGGACTGCTGATAAATGATAGGAAGTGGCTTGGTGAGCACTTCTGCCAGCTCCCTCAGTACCCTTGGGTGGACCCCATCCAGCCCCATAGACTTGCGTGTGTCTAAGTGCTGTATCAGGTCACTAACCCTTTCCTCTTGGATTACAGGGGCTTCATTTTGCTGCTTGTCCATGTCTTCCAGCTCAGGGGACTGGGTGTCTGAACTACTGGTCTTAATATTAAAGGCTGAGGCAAAGAACGCATTGAGTACCTCAGCCTTTTCCTCATCCTTTGTCACTATGTTTCCCTCTGCATCAAATAAAGGATGGAGATTATCCTTAGCCCTCCTTTTGTTGCTAATGTAGGTATAGAAACATTTTTTACTGTCTTTTATGGCAGTAGCCAGATTAAGGTCTAGTTGAGCTTTAGCCCTTCTAATTTTCTCCCTGTAAAACCTCATGACATCTTTGTAGTCCACCCAAGTTGCCTGCACCTTCTTCCAAAGGTCATAAACTCTCCTTTTTTTCCCTGAGTCCTGAAAGGTGTCCTGAAAGGTGCTTTTATTTCTTCTGCAATATTACATAGCTGCTTATAGCAACAATTGATATAAAAGTCACTCACAGGCAGACTACAGGAATATTCACACAACTCAAAAGTCTCCTTTCAGTATTTTTGGGGCTTATTTTTGTGACATGCACTGGATAATATAGAGTTATTTGTTTGGTTGTTCCGAGGGCCTGTCAAGCATAATGTAATGAACATTTCTGCTTGGGACACCTAGATGTAACCTCTTCCAGGGCTTTCCTTTTGGAGATTTGTTTTGTTCTTTCTTACCTATATTCACAAGCAGTTTTCAGATGTAGGGTCCTATAAATCTTACCGTAACAAAAGATGACAAAGAGGAGGAAATTTCCAAAATACAACTGAATTACAAAATAAGTTTGTTTGGGAAGATGCCAGACATTCTCCCCTTTGAATTTTTTTTCCTGTAACAGCTATTCAACTGTGCTTTTAGTTTTATTTTTCGCCTTTTGCCTTTTGCATGTTCATTGAAATGGAAGGTGCATGTGCAGCTGATGCATTCACAACAAATTTGTCCAGATTTCATGTGCTGTGTACAGCTTGGCATGCTTTCTTCAAGCACATACTTTTTTTGAACAGTGTGATTCTGTGCAGACTCAACTACTGTCCTTGTAGCTCTCAGTTTCTCTCCCCCTTACCTTTCTTAAAAGTTGAAGAGTAGCCAGATATTAAATTAGTCCCACCATTTATAAAGGGGTTTGCTCATATTGCTTAAGATCTCATCAGTGTGGCGTAGGCTATTGTATTAAATACAGTTTTAACCTTCCTTGGTCTAATGTCAAGATTCCACTGAGTATTAAGAAACAGTATTAGAATAAGAAGACACAGAAAAGGTATATTTCCCATTATTGTTTATTATAATACAAGAAAAACAAATCTAGAAAGCACATTTCATGGAGCACCATATTGTAACAAAATTTTGCTGGCTCTCCTACAAAGTGTATTTTTGACATTTAAACAATGACACACTCATAGTCAGTACACACAGGCATCTACACCCCGGCAAACTTATTAATGGCCCCAAAAAGAGAGCCCGTTCAAATACAGAAACAGGTGCACAGAGGAATGCCAGTGTGAGGGCATCTGAACACTAACTGAGTTAATTACTCTTTTGTTAGCGATCTTCATAAGCACACAAGCATTCTTTGTCTCACCCCAATCTCTCTTCTCTGAAGCCTCCAAATTGGGCCCAAAGGTCACTGAATACAGATCTAGCACAGACATGGTGTAGAGTTGAACAAAACTGGCCAATATTCCCTACCTGATACCTCTTATTGCTTTGGTTATAGTACTGAATGAAAGTCTTAAAAACTCTTAAACCTACACTTGACATCACAGAAAAGCCACTTTCACACATACAGAAACATAACTTCCCTCCCCACACACACCTGAACGCATAGCACTGACACCTTTTTGAGAAGCTTCGTGGGCTTCCCCACCAAGATCACCTTCATAAAAATTATTTCATTTTGTTTCTCAAAGTGTTCAGACAGCTGTTCAACAATATATTTCATAATATGTTTCTTTCTTTTTAATAGACAGGGCATGTTTTCCTGCTCCCTTAAATTTATGTCATTGTCTACACAAGCAACAGCAAAATGCTATTGTTTTCATCTGTACAAAATGTTTTACTTTCATTTTATACAGTGCTAAATAATGATGCTAAGAACAGAACAATGCAGAATGATAGCCCAGAATAGCTTTTTACCTTGCTTAAAATGAAGAAGTACTGGAAGTTTCCCATACTAATGCTGAGACATAGTACTGAGGTCTCCATTATAGACAGTAGCCTTCCAGTACTTTCAGGCACCTATTTTGCGAGCTATTGCTCAATATGTACGTCACACTGAAGCACCTCAAGTAATATGGTTTAGTGCCCTCAAACAGGGAGAATAAGAGACAAAAGCAAATCCAGCCTCACAGCAGACTGGACCAATTGTGAAGTACAATGCTAGCAAGGTAGCAAAATTTCTGCCTGGACCCAAAACAACCCACTGTTACAATAATTTTGTGTATCTGACATAAGGGCATTTCTATCATTAACAGAGGACAATGCATGAAGTTTAATTTAAAACCTTTTCTAGAATTTTTTTTGTCAAGAAAAAAAAATTAAGAGCTTCTATTTCTATCAGCCACTTATGATATATACTTTTTTCCTCTAAGCCCATTTTTCTTTGAAATACTTCTGCTGCTTTCTGACCACAAATTTTCTGGGGGAATTTAAGGATCTGCAAAATGTATTTCTGTCTTGATAATCAGTGAGGCTGAATTAGCTTTATGTTTTGGGTAGGGTAATGTATTCATGTTGCCAAGAAAGAAATAAAGTTATTGTGTATTTTTTCTTGCGGAAAATCCTTGTGGTTTTCCCATTTACAGGACCCAATTTTAGAATTCTTTTATACTATGTGATGAACAGGCATCTATGAATAGCAAGACAAAATAATGGAAATTCAAAACGAGAAAATGGACTTGAGAAATAACTGTAACTTTAGACATGCAAAGGGGTATTAACTAACTGAATTACTAACTCAGACTCTCTCCTCTGAGCTAAAGGTATGTTTCAACAGCTGTGCTAAACATTTGGCGAGCATTTCCCGGATAAACAGTTCAGACTTCAATTGTATGATGGGGAAAAGAAGAGAGAAAGAGAAGATGTAACTAGTTTAAGTTTTACAAAGGCTATGGAGTTGATATGGATTAACAAAGTTCCGGATTACTGAAGAATTGCATATAATAAGGAAAAGATGTTGTGTTGGGTATATCGATACATATTTTCACTTGGAGTAATGTCTACAGCTTTACACACCTGAGTAAAAGGACAATGTAGCAAAAACAGAAGAGATTCAGAGACACGCAAAGAATATGGAGCTGTGTAAGAATGTGAATTATTGTTTGGCTTAAGAAACAAACAAAAGGTATGCAAATTTCTATATAGAGTATATAATCACTGGCATACAGAAGTAAAATTGGGATCACGTCTGTTTATACTGGTTTAGCATACAAGAGGAAGAGATGAGAATGACTTTGAAAAGTAGCCAATTTAAATCTGAAAAAAAACCCTGATTTTATTTGTTTTTTCTTTGTTCTTAAACATAATGTGTTTTGATTTCAGTACTCTTCACCTCAAGAAATATTTCAATCACAAAACTGAGGATCAGCCTCTCATAGGGATAATAAGACATCAACAATCACATTGGACAAGAAAAAATAATAAGGGCTGAAGCTAATGAAAATTCCAGGAGAAATTATTGCACCTTCCCCTGAAGCATCTGATACTGTCAGAGGTAGGACACTAGATTAAATAAACTACATAGTTTGGCTATGTTACTGTTTCTATGATATTAGCTTTAAAAATTTCAATTATGTATCCTAGTTAGTCATGAAAACATGTAACAATCTTCCACACTGAGCAACGAGTTACATCAATGAATGGGAGGACAGAATAATTATTATTAGTGGTCTTAGACATCATTTATGTGTGCATATATTTATGTATATACATACATAAAAATATGACATACATATATATGCATGCATAAGTGCATACATACATATATACACGCACGCAGACAGATGTCTTCTGAGAAGTGGAGCTCACCAGAAGGACTGAAGACCATTCTTTCCACCCTTCTCTGATACACATTACTAAACTGTGTAAGTGTGTGCATGTATATGTTTAACAGTGTGTGAAGGAAAATGTGAGAAGGGAAGCATGAAACTGAATATGGGAGAAATCACTCATGTTACTGTCATTATTCCAGATCTGTGCTTGAAAACACATTTCCAAATGCCTTGTACATTGACTATGTTGACCAACAGCCAAGCAAGAAGAAACATACAATATTAAAGGGAAATTGTGAAAATACTTAAGTATGTATTTTCTGTTCTTTCCTGCATTAGTATTAATACATCATATTCCTGACAAGTGGCAGGATGAGAAATTAAAAGAACTAATTTGATTTTTGCCACTTACCCTGTTTATCTGTTTCATTTTTCTGCCAAAGTTGAGAGAAAATTTGGATAGTCCATGTCCTTATGGGTTTTCATTTATCAGGTCTAATGGGTTGGCTTATTGTAAACTTGCTCTTTCATCAGGCTGGATTAAATCATTTTAGTTTTAGAAATACCTAAACTTAATGTATACTCTAAGTTGACAGTATCTCTTTAAACATAATTAATAATTCCTCAGACCCATTTGTATGAAAATTCTGCCATATTTTATGCTTATTCACATTAATTCACACTATTTGTCCTCCCTGTTTCTCTGGGAAGGCTTTTGAGAAGATGAGTGAAACAAACGGACTATCACCTCATCTGATAGTAGAACTGCAGCTAATCAATTCTGAGGCTGCAAACGACTTAGCTTCCAGACAAACTAACGTAGCTATAAACTACTTGCAGGTATCTAAGATAGCAAAAATCAGCATGACTACATTTAACAGGGTAAATGACAGGATAGGTTTTCATTTCAATGAGGTAAAGTTGTGTATAAGTTCCCCCATCCCCAAAATACTTCTGTAAGGTCATTCTCTCAAATAAAAATAAAAGACAGAAATAAGTTATGTTTTAAAAAGCTAAAAATGAAATTACCTCTAAGCCTATTGCTAGACAGAAAGAGATCAAGGCAGGTAAAGAAACAGAGAAGAGAACCAGAGAATATGGATAAATGTGTGTTGTCAGCTCTGAGAACCAAGGGCTGGTTGACATCAGCTGAGTTTCATCTGGTGATGTACACTCTAGACAGTTCTCGCTGTTTTGTTACACATAGTCCAGGTTTTTCCGTTTTCAAATTGTAATGGGCTTATTTGATCACCTTTGCCTTTTTGGTCCAACTCAATGGATTTTAACATCTTTCTCAGCAGGCACAGGCCTGCATACTGGATACAAACATATGGATAGAATTACACAGTTAATATGCTGTGCAGAGGCATCCATAGAGAGTACAAATACCAGCACATGATGTTTGACCTTGATCTGAGCAGCCAGTCTGCCTACATGATTCATTGCATGGTGGTTCCTGACAATAAAACCTCTAGAGAAAGGACAACTGCCACACTCCACTGCATTTCTGTGCAAAGTAATTGCGAGCACCCTGGCTCCTCCCAGGTCGCTTGCACTGGCCACAGGAGGGTAAAGAAGCGTTTCTGATTAAATACATGGCATTGCCTCCTACGGATTGCCTTCCAAGCAGCAAGGCTTCTGGCTCACCCCAGGGTCAGCACTTCATGAGATGGGTTCCTGGGAGACAGGTCTTATGTCACCATTCTTGCTGCTCGCCGCAGCACCTTTTTCAGAAGCCTCTTCACCTCTTCTGTCCCGTAGCAAGCACAGGAGTGGGATTATTTTCATACAATAATGTTTTTGTGGAGTTAGTTTTCTGTTTTATTTTCTTTTCCTAGTTAATGTTCATTTGACCTTGTTATCAAATGTGTTCTCCTGCAATCATCTGAAGGCCTTATTCAAACCAGCGTATGTTTTCTTTTTTTCCCTTTTACATCACCTTAAAGGGACACATCTGTTGATGAAGCTTCTGTAAAGAATGGATTTCATCTTTTGCTGAAGTTTTGTTCCAGCCAAAGCCGAACCTCCTGCAGATTGTAGAAAAAGGGGCCTTTGCCTCCCAGGTAGGCAATTTTTTGTCTCTGCACAATACATACTCGCTCAAATGAAACCCCATAGGCCACGTTGGCATTGTTGTCCATGCAGTCAGCCACCACTTGGCACTGAGGTGGCAAGGAAAAGCGTTCTAGGAGCTGGTGAGCAGCTGCGCATCGGTCTTCCTGGTTCCTGTGTTTCTTAACTTCAAATGAAGAGGGAGAGATTCCAGGAGCAGCCCAGCCATCTGATGGGTGAGCCTCATCAATGTAGACCAACAGGAAGTCAGCCACACCAGAGAACTCCTCCACCAGCTTGCTGAAGGCTGACAGCTGGCTTGTGAACGGTGGTCAGGTAGCTGAACCAAAGTTGACCACCAATGGGCGCTCGGAGTTGGCAAAATCCAGAAGGTGGCATTTGGTTCCACACTTGCCACCCACACTGTTCCAGCTGCTACCACTGCCATCACTGCCCTTGGCTATGTGGATTACACTGGAGTTTGGGGCTTCTCCTCCCAGTTTGACCTGATGGCAAAACAGATTAAAACACAGCAAGTTAGTGTGACTTGCTTGTCCAGTATCCTTATGACTACTCTCTTCAAATAAATAGAGTCACCTGTTCAGAGTACACCTAACTACCTGCATGGACACTAGCATGGGGATATAGCAAATCAACAAAGGCAGCAGCTTCAAGAAGTTCATCTAGTCCATCTCCACTCGCAGTGGAGGGAAATGTGGCACTCCCAGCAGGCATACTACTTCATTATTGTCAGAAAATTTGATCTGAGATCTGTCTTGTCCTGTCCAGTACACACATAGTCCTGTCCACCCTTATGTATTTGCAGACTCTTTTTTGCTTTCAGGCGGACTCCCTCCCATTTCCTCTAACTTTTCTCTTGTGAGCCAAATTTTCTAGACATGATTTTTTTTCAGTGTCACCCTCTGAGTTCTCTCCACTTGGTTTGTATCCTCCTTGAAGAACATTGTTCAAAACTTCAGAAGAGTTTTTGCTAATTCTCAGAATAATCAGACAATTACTTCAGGTATCTCACAGCCTACACCTGTTCATACATTCCAGATGTTTGATTTTTACGAAACATCAAGACTGCTTTGGAAAAACAGTAGACTGTTGACTAGGGGTTAGCTAGTGAGAAGTTATAATGACTAGGTCCTTTTTTCTGCCTTTCTAGTTGCTCCCCATCATGGATTTGGGTACTTCATCAGCCCAGCCTGAATTTGGTGCTTTGCAGTTGGCCCCATTGAACTGCATCCTACATTTCAAGCCATTTTTCCAATTATCCAAAATCATTCTGCATTGTATTCCTGATCTTCACAACATATGCAGTGCCTCTCAGTTTTGAGAGGTCTGCAGATTTCATACGTGTATATTCTCTTCCATCTCGCAGTTCAAGAATGAAAACACTCAGAGTACCAAATACAAGAGAGACCTCTGCAGACACCCACTTAATATATAATTCTGTATTGACAGTGGACCATCCCAGACTGTGCTCTCCAAAGGGTTTTCTAACCACTTTGCATTAATTTCATCAGTGACTGACACATTTCCTTCTACTGCAATGTTTCTCTACAAGATGCTTGGGGAAAAAGCAGCAGGAAAAGGGGAAAGTTTATATGATGGTTGAAGCAGGATAAACTGATAACAAACTGTTCCCAGCTGTAACCCCAGATCTAACTCAGACCCAACAGGCAATTATGGAAAAGTTATTTTGCCTGACAGTTTCTATTTCCCTGCCTATAGAAACAAGACAGAATATAAGCATCTAATAGAAGCGACTGCCAGAGTAAGGTGGAGCCTGCAGAGGGCTCCAAGATCCTTAGCTGATAACTGCTATAGAACCACAGAACAATTACATAAGACAATTAGTTTTTAATGAGCTCTGCCACAGCAATTCCTATGTATCTGCCTTTAACATCAAGCTCTAGTACAACAATGCAATTATCCTTTTGTATTTCCCTGACTCTTTCTATCTCTGTCTCCTGTCTATTTGATTATGTTCAGAATTGTTGCTTTGAAGGAAACACACAGGGCCAAATTCTTTAGCCTTTCATATTTTATTAATTTCTTTCTGAAACTACACTCCAATTTAAGTCAACAGAAGTTAATGCTGAATCAGAACTGTGTAAAAACTGAATACATAACTGGTTTTTGGTGCACTTCTACATTATAGAGTATCCTAGTGAGTCAGATACAGTAAGAAACTGAGTTAACAGCTGAATACTTTATTGATGAGATATTGCTGCTCCACACAGATCCAGAGGCAAGTATATTATAGATACTGGACCCTCCATTTCTCCCTGAGAAACCTGTCTACCTTGAAAAAATCTGCAGGTATTCATGACTCAGCATTATTTCATCAGAGTAGCAACAGAAGCAAGAGTCTAACCAAAGCAAAGTTTGTAAGACACTACCCTAAAGCTGCCAGACTTCACAGCTACATGAAGAGGTCTCACAGCATGTTGGCACATGACATAAACGTCATTGCTATGGCGCAAACTGAGACACAACTGTGCTGCCATTCACTCAGAGATCAGCAAGGAAGAGAGCCACAGAAAGACTGACTGCCCCAGACCCACAGACCTCTCCAGGCCAAGGACGTGGTGATAACATCACTGGGAGCAGGGGATGTGCAGCTGCAGCTGCACCACAGGCAAGGGAAGCAGGTGATGCCCCAGGAAAGCACTGCCCACTGCAGCCTCCCTCCCCATAAACCTGCGTCTGCAGCACTGCCATCTGCTAGAGCCCTGGTAACAACAAAAAAAGTGCCTTGCGCTTATTTGCCTTTGAAGGCAAGCGAGGTTTGAAATAGCTGCTGTGTGAGTGGGCTGTCCTTTGAACTCAAGGAAGGAAAAGAGCTGTATCCCAGTTTTTGAGAAGAAATGATCTATATGGAGAGAGGCAGGTTCAGACACTCAGGCTGTAGCACTTAAGAAGTAGCATTAAGTATCTTGCAGCATTTAAGACGTGCTGCCACAGGCCACCTACACCTTAGCAGGTAGTAGGTACTCTTCTGTGCAGCTGTTGAACATCTCATTTGTCTTTGCCACTCTGTGCAGTACGATAGGCAAAGAAGGCATGAGTAATGTAAAGGGTCAGACTTCAGCAAAGAAATACACAGGCCAAGATCATGTGGCAGCCATATAATCATCCTGAGGGCTGCATTCAATCCGTAAGCCAGCTAGACAACTCAGCATTTTGTGGTAAATTGGCAACTACCAAAAAAGGGCACATCTCAAGAAACACAATATCTGCACATCTGCACAAACACTAAATTCATCTTTACCTAGAAAGCTTAACTGTTCTTGCATCATCAAGCAAATGCTTTTTCAGAGCTAGCTTGCCCAAAATGTGCCTTTTGGGCGAAGCCTGACATGTAAGTATCTGTGCTGCACCCACTCCCTGGATGAATAATGGACCTCAGTATTTAGGAGTGTGCACTCATCCAGTCAAAGAAAATAAGTAATAACATGATTTATCTCATAAATCACAATTAAGCAACACACTTTGAATTTCTGATATTTACTGGCACTCTTCAGAGGAGAAGAAAAATAAAGGTAAAAAGGAAAGAAGTAACTAAAACTCAGCAATTAACAGAGCTGCTCAGGAGAACAGAAACACCTGAGCAGCTCTTTCCCTTCACTCTTCTGGTTTTATTTTACCAAAACTATTATGACTGAAAATACTCTGACCAACACGCTTGAACTGGGAAACCACAGTCTGGTTCATGATCATATTTAAGCAAAAAGAGAGGCTACATATTGTAAGCTCCTCATTGCTAACTCTTCACTCAGGTCTACCAAACACTTCTTTTCCTAAGCGAGTTGCAAACCCTGGAGGAACAGAATAACAAAACATCTTCCATCAAACACCAGCATGGGAATGCCCTTCAAGCACTATTTAACACTGATACCAAGGGTGGCAACGTATTTCTCTGTTCTCCAACAATGCAAATTTGCATTCTGTCTCTCATACTCCTTATTGACCAACAAATAGATGGATTTAGGAAATAAAGTACAAATATGCCCTACATCACCTTACAGCAGTTTCTCTTCATTTCCCACAGCCATGCAGCAAGTCTCATGGCCGCAGGTTACCTATCATTTCAATTTTTGTTTCTAGGAGTGCTTGTGTTGGGTTTTTTCCCCTTAATGAGACATCCTTGCCAAGCAAGTATTCACGAGGCATTTTCTGCTCTTGTAGAGGAGTAATTAGGTCTGTGCCTTGTTCCATGCCAGTGTCAGGCACTCCAAAAAGCAGCCCTGCCCAGTTGTTAATGCTTAAACATAAGCAACGGCATCTCCACTAATTGGTCTTGATGAAGCGCTGACGTTCCCAAAGGGACTCTTTTATTTCACAAGGCTCGGGATCCGGGATCCGATTGACATAGGATGACAATATCATCCTTGCTGATCATCTGCATTCTAGGCCTTGGCTGCCTTCTTTGTTGTCATTTATTGAAAGAAAAAATAGCTCTTGGAAAAGAAAATCAACGCAATGAGAAAACAAACAAAAACCCCCATGTATTCAGCCAGACTGCTTTTGAAATCTTACACAAAAGCAGGCAAAATATAAATTCTGAGGAACAAACTAGCAGAATTCCCCTCACACGCAATCCAGCGTTTCTATAATCATGTACTTATGTGTGTGAATATTCGGGCATTCGGCGCCAGCCTGCTGGGTGAAGTGGACACTGGGCAGCGCACACGCAGCACCTCCCACGCAGCCTGCATGGGACACACAAGGTTGGCCAACCAAAGCTGACAGCCAGCCCGGCCACTGGCAAGAGCAAGCACCGGCCCGACACCAAAGCAGCAACTTGCAGCATTTATGTGAACTTTGTGTTTGCTTGACAGCCTTGGTACTGCATCTCCTTCTCCGAGTCGGCATGCAGAGTGGAAAGCAAACAAGGTTGCTGATGCTGTAGCACGCAGACTGCAAAATGAAGGAGACTTAGGAGTGGGAAAGAAAGCCCTATTCATAAACTACAGGCTAGAAATAGCACATACTGCTAACTTTGTTGTACATTCTCTATGAGGACTAGGAAAAGCCCCACGGACAAAGCATCGCCGCCTCATTTACGTTTTCTTTTTTTCTCATTTTGCTTTTATCAGCTTTAGCATAACCCTCCTGGGATCCTGTGCACTGCAATATGGCTTTCATTCCCTGCATGAGGGATTTTCATACAGTTTGGCAGACTCATCAGGCTGTGTCAGCCCCCTAAAGAAAATAGGTGTTGCCAGGCAATTAGCAGTCTGTGATATTAGCCATTTAAATATGGACATGCTGTGTTTGGGACTGGAGTCCAGCGCCTGGTAATGAACTGAATCCCTGGAGCTCTTTGCTCCTTTTCAAATTCTCTGCTTTGACTTTATTTGATCCCATTCAGCTAAATATAGCCTCTGAACAGCCCAATATTTCTCAGTGCTTCATCCAAATCATAATCAGACTCCGGCTTGAGAATTAGACAAATTATTATTTTTGTTTTCTTTATTTACATGACCCAGAGTTGTGCAGTGGATAAAAATTACAGGAGGCCCTTGTCTGGAGTAGCGTACGGGAGTGGGAGCTCTTAATTTGTCTTGGGGAGGTGGCAGCTTGCTTTAAGAGGCTCAGCTACTTTGCTTTAAGAGACTCGGTTGCTAGAATTGGAGAGCAGAGACTAGAACTGACTTGAGTTCTCCCAGAGTCCAGTCTCTTATTTAGGATCAGGTGTGTGAAGCTGAGGGAAGTGGGAGGCAAATTAAAAGGGCACAATCCAGGTAAAAATAACTACTCAGATGCTGCCCTCTTTATTTAAAAACTGCCAGTCCCACAAATAAGCATGCATGGCAGAGGGAAAGCATAAAGGATCCTTTTGCCTTGCACTCTTATAAAAGAAGATGGCTAATTTTAGTTCCTCTGATCGGGGAGCCTACAGCAAGCTTCTTGAGAGCTTATGTTTCCCTCAAGATGGAAGCAAGGCCCACGGCATCATGGCCTCTGGGCCACTGGCTGCCCTTGTGGCCTCTGCATACAGGTGACAGAGACCTTCACCAGTCTTTGTTAGCCAGCACCTGGAGGACATTTGAAGTTAATTTGGATGAGTTTTTTGATTTTTTTTTTTTTTTTTTTTTTTTT
>Ga0065711_1004262_pt1 | contig 33131 bp, 11 predicted proteins | sample Hoacrofraction12_FD_59098 | JGI IMG/M metagenome (GOLD analysis project Ga0065711, IMG submission 59098) | Hoatzin crop microbial communities from Cojedes, Venezuela - Epithelial fraction 12 v2 (version 2) | ecosystem: Host-associated > Birds > Digestive system > Esophagus > Crop | place...
CCCCTTGTCCTGTCACTGGGCACCACTGAAAAGAGCTTGGCCCCATCCTTCTGACACCCACCCTGCAGATATTTATAAGCATTTATTAGGTCCCCTCGCAGCCTTCTCTTCTTCAGGCTGAACAAGCCCAACTCCCTCAGCCTCTCCTCATAGAGGAGATTTTCCAGTCCCCTCACCATCCTTGTAGCCCTCCGCTGGACTCTCTCCAGTAGCTCTTGTAGGCATAGGACTTCTGTGAGTATGAAAATGTCTTCACATTTTTTTGCTATTCCATGTAATTTTGAGTAATTTGTCACCAGCAGTGGAGGAGTTAATCACCAACAGAGGACAGCGTCAGTCTTCAAGTCCCACACTCTGAAGTAAATGAAGCTACTGAAATGTGTGAAGACAAGGAAGTTTCCTAGCTGAGGGTCTCCCCTTGCATCAGCAGAACTCTTATCTGCTAGTAGTCAGAAACAGTGTGACAGCATACACAAATATTTATACATATAATATTTATATGTGTAGAGACATATTCTCTGACTGACCTTTTTCTCCATTATTTCACTCTATTTTCTCCTCCTGAGTTCTTGAATTTCATGAAGTATACATGTCCTCTCTTTCCTTTCAGAAAACCTTGCATATATTCTTCTCTCACTAACGATCCTACAAGTCCTGCTGCAACCAGCAGTCTGTCCAAGAGTAATTGGGATAGAAAGGCCATATTTTTATAAAATATTAGACAATGCTGCACAACATCTTCTCAGACTGGGAGACCATCTTTTATACCATAATTTTTTTTTCAGTGAGATGTCTGTACATTTCTAGACTGGGGTCCTTCTAGCACTATCCCAAACCATTCCTGGACATGGATTGCGGGTGGTTAATGTATTCTGGGGACCATTCCCAGCAGATAGACTGCATACACTCCCTGTTCTGGAAGCTAAGACTAGCATATGCAGGTGCTGTTTCTTATCAACTGACCTCAATGCCCAGGTAAGTTCCTAGGCCTGTTTAACTTGTATAGATATAGTCAGTACACCCTACAGTTAATGTACTTGCAGTGCTTGTTACTGTAATAATTTACATTAATTTTAACTGGTGGTACAGTTACATGGCTACCTGTGCTGGTTTTGGCTGGGATAGAGTTAATTTTCTTCCTACTGGCCAGCATAGCACTGTGTTTTGGATTTAGTATGAGAATAATGTTGATAACACAAGGATGTTTTAGTCAGTGCTGAGCAGTGCTAACACAGTCAAGGTCTTTTCTGTTTCTCACACTACCCCACCAGCGAGTATGTTGGGCGTGCACAAGAAGTTGGGTCATCCCAACTGAACGAAGGGATATTCCATATCATATGACATTGCGCTCATCATATAAAGCTAGTGGAAGAAGAAGGAAGGGGGACATATTAGGAGTTATGGAGTTTGTCTTCCCAAGTAACCGTTGCGTGTGATGGAGCCCTGCTTTCCTGGAGATGGCCCTAAACACCTGCCTGCCAAAGTGAAGTAGTGAACGATTTCCTTGTTTTGCTTTGCTTGTGTGCACAGCTTTTGCTTTACCTGTTAAACTGCCTTTATCTCAAACCTGTACGTTTTCTTACTTTTACCCATCTGCTTCGCTCTCCCATCTCATCGAAAGTGGGTGAATGAGCAGGTGCCTGGTGCTTAGCTGCCTGTTGGGGTTAACCCATGACACTGACTCAGAATGACTAGGGATACAATAAGAAAATTGAAATGCTTCCAAAATTCTTTGAAGTAAGATTTACACAGATTTTAAAGGGTTCCATCTACTATGTTAATCATTAGTAGAGTCAAAACGAAAACCTTAGATTTATACAGTTGCCCAGAGTACCAACCATCTGCAGGCCCTATTTTCAATCTGCTGTATCAATGCAAGAACAATGAAGTACCATATTCCTTGCACCATTTACCTGAATAAGACTTGCATGAATCCCTGTAATATCACTGAAGGTCATCGTCAAGTATCAGAGATTCTTACATTTTTTAGATTTGTCAGTAGAGATACCTAAGGAATATTAAACACGCAAACCTTTCAACAGCAATTATCCTTATTAAATAAAATCCTTCTTAACTGTATCTTTAGTACAAAAGAAATTACAAGTACCAAGACACATCCATACCATGAATCCATAGCAGTACCTGATTTCTGCAAGAGAATATTAATCTAGCGAATTTTTAACTTAGCAACTGCACTAATGAAAAGGTATTTTCCATTACTTATTAAACAAAGTTCAATGGGGTGAAGAAGAACAAAGCATAAGCCTCCATATTTTAGCTGATGTATGATTTCTCCTATTTCATACTATTTTTGAAGTACCTCAGATTTCCAGTCAAGGAATATAGATTGTAGAGGGGTTTTACACAATAAAAATAACATCTTCCTGACTTTTCCATGTGGACATTAGTTGTCTTAAAATATAAATTGGTACATTTATAAAACAAGATCGTTATTAGGTAATGAAGATAGTGCTATTGGTATTTATTAAATCAAGGCATTTTTACAATGAAAATGTATTTTTTGTAAGAGTAGCAACCAATATTTAATTGGAATTATACAGAGTGCAGTACAATGATTCAATTTATATAAAAGCAGAAATCAAAAAGAAATAATGCATGAATGTATGGGAACAGGATTTGGGCCTTACACCTGAAATCAAAGAATTTAAGCCTAAAATTTGAGTTGATTTTCATTTTACATAATTTCTGACAGACTACATCTCTTCAAAAAAGAAAAGTTCATTTTATGAATCTGGCTCTTAGAGCATTTTTAAGGGCATATTTTAGTAATTAATGTTTTAAAATCAATAATCTTCCCAAAATAAAATAATAAGACTTCCAACTCAAACTACAGTCCAGAGAGCTTTATGCCAGACTGTTGCTGCCAAAGGTGCTGATCTCAAGTATCTTCCAGACTTTGGAAATGGGCAACTCCTGTAGCTCAGGCACCAGACCCAAACCAAGTGGAAACAGAGCACAGGATTCCTATACTGAGAAGGAGAAGGTGACGAAAATAAAGCCAGAAAGAGATTCCACTCATTCAAGAAAGGTTCTTGCTAAGTGGTACAAGTAAAGCTGACTCAACGCGTCCAGTGCAGCTAGGCTTTCAGAGTTTCTGATCATGGTAAAGAACAGCACAGAAAATCTTTATATTGTATGGAGGCGAAGTGGACAGAAAAGTCATCATAACTGTGTGTCCATGGTAACTTTTCACAGGAACAGAAAGAACCATTCAGTTAACAAAAGTAAAACCATGGGATCTGTGACTTCTAAGACTGCACTAACCTTGGTTTGGCAAGTCACTGCAAAAGTAATCATTATATCTACGTCTTAACAGCTATTCTGGCTTGTTTTACAAAGGTTAATAATGCTTTCTACAGAGTACTGGCTTTCTGATAGCACAGATTTAACATAGATTACAATCAGGAAAAAAAAGTTTCTTCACAGTTTTGCTTAGAACTACTCTCTTTTTAAATCTTGGAAGAATTTCAGCCTCCAAATGCTCCCTTATACCTTTGACACTAACCTACTTCCTTCATCTCCCAAGCAAACACTAAAAGTATGAGACTGAGCATAATATCCTGTGCTGTGCTGATTAGCTGGAGAACAGCAAGATGTAGTGAATCTTTTTATCCTGGCCCTAGATGTTGCTGTGAAGTTTTCCTTAGAAAATGAAGAAGCAGTAAGAAGGAGAGCATTTCAGGAAATGTCAGTGTAAGTAAAGATTACTTCCACTTCTCTGTTCATTCTGTTCTCTCTTCCTGATTTTTCTTCACTTGTTCTTCCCATTTCTTCTAGCTGTTGTTCAGCAAGACTCAGTTTTACCGATGATATTTACCCATCCCACTGTTTAGCGGGTTTTTTGCCCGTGGGATAGTGAGTAGTCATTATAAATCCCAGTCAGGAAAAATACAAACCATGGTTTTGTCTCTGCTAGGTAGGATTCCTGTCCCAAAGCTTTATCTGCCTGAAAGCTAAATAGCTGTTCTTAGGGTACCATTTTACCACAGTATGGTTTCAGCAGCAAAGCCAGATGGCTTTCACCAGGGTGGTTTCACCAGGAAAACCAGGGGCGCATCATTCTAACTTCAGTGCAAGAACTGAAAGCCAAGAAAAGACTGGAATTTCACAAAAAAGAGTACTTTGTTACATCTTGACTTTATTCTCTAGAGGAAAACTAAATATTTTCTGAGATAGATTCCTATTGTGTATCAGTGTCACCAGTACTACTATGTAGTCCCTCTTGTTCCCTGCATCAAGTTTTGTCTGAAAGAAAACTTTTTATAGAAATAAATTTTAGAATAAAACGTTGTTAATTTTTAATTTTTTTGCTGATTGATTGAATTGTGGAGTTTTGAGTATTCAGATTTCACACGTTTATTTTTTTTTCCATGTTCAGGAAGAGAGTAGAAAAATATATTAAATGTATTTTCTTTTTCACACAGTCATTTAACTAAGCACTAAATAATCATGATAAAACAGTGAGTGGTTGGCCACAATATGCTGTGCTGATTTAAAGGACATTCAAATCGCATATCTGAGACAGCACATTAGGAAATGGAAATAGGAGATAACAATGAAAAATGGATCTTCCATCCAGTACAAAATGTTGGGATTCCAAAGTCACAAGTCAAAAATGAGGAGAAAACACTGAAATATCTTGGCAGTTAGGGGGTCAGTTATATATATTTAAAATATTATTTATTTTAATTCTAACAGTTCTTTTCTTTAGATAAAGTGAGAGCTTTGCATTGTATAAAAATAAAAGCTGACATCGTTCCATGCTAAGCACCTGGCTCTCAAAGTAATTCCTTTTCCCCACCACCTCTGCTGGAATTTCCAACAACTTTGCATTGAGTTTTAGTATTAGTCCATGGCTGCTCTCTTTTCTCAGTACTGTTCTCAGTACTTCTTCCAAAACTGCAGTACAAAAGTACTCACTGGCACCAGAGGACACCAAGATAGGAGCAGTGTTTGTTTTTTTGGGCCTTGTCTCCACTCATCCTTCATAATGTGCTTAAGATGGGACTTACTGTTGTACAACATAGCCAGAAAAAAATGAAATAGAAATAAAGTTGATTTTTTAAAAAAATAATCATTTACGTATTTGAATTACAATTTTTAATTTAATTGAACTACAGCATTTTGGCATCTTAATGCATTTCTTTCAATAGTAAGAATGTTTTCTCATGAATTGCTGATTTTTTCACTCGAAAAACTCTAGAAATACACACTGAATCAACACTTCTAGCCTCTGTATTCTTCCTTGAGCGAAGACAACTGCAGGCAAGCACATGTAATGAAAATTCAAAACATTTATGCTGGAGGAAATAAAAAAATTCAGAAGAGAATTTCCTGATCTGAAAAGCTAATTATGAACATCAGCATCTTGCACAGATAAAACACTATTATACATAGGCAAGGAAAAATACTAGGTTTCTGTCCAAAACTTTGGTAGTGAGATGAAATGGAACAATTGGTTGCTCCATTTCCCTAAAGTACCACCAAAACTGTTCCTGAGGCCATAAATGTTACGAAAACTACCTATCAAGCAAGCCTGAACATTAAGGAACAAAGACTTGTGTCAAGCTGTAATGCTCCAAGTTCTCCAGCTTCCATACTGTAGGGTACGCTGCACAGCAACACTGCCCTTCAGTCAGAGATCATCGATGGCCTGAGATGGCAGCAGCCCTGAAGTTAAAGCTTTCAATGAAAACCTGACTACTTTTGGTGCTGCAAATTTATATAAAAATAAAAGAGTTTTAATAAACCTTCCAGTTTTGGTGGACTGCCCAGTTCTAATAAAAAATCCTTATAAAGGAAAGGCTGCTGACTAACTCGCCAAACACTGCCAACTAACAATCAGAAAATGAAAATTGGATATTACTTGTCTCACTTTGAGCTCAATGGAAATGAGAAAGTAGCACAGCTGAAGGCTTTTGTCAGACGTAGTGTACTAGCCACAGATTAATAATTTAATTTCCTTCTGGCTCACTGCCTTCAAGGAGCTGATGAGCTTTTGACACTGTTCCTTTACCAGAATGGCAAAACTCCCATCACTAAGAGAAGTAGGAGTCAAGAGCTCCTGAAGTTCTAACTCACTCGAATAATTTCTTTCCCATAATGTATTTTTCAGTAGGAAGAGATAAAGTTGCTGTCATCTAATACTAGTAAGTCATTCACACGATTATAAAGTAATTATGAACAAGAATCGTTGGATTTCATGAAAATACCCTGTATCACATGTCATGTATAATGCACCATAACCTTGGTACGTATGTAGCTTTGAAAGATGAACTAAAAATGCAGTCATTTATGTGATTAAATGTAGACAGGAACACAAAAACAGTGTGGAGGTGGCTATGGTTTGTGATAGGCAGCTTGTATGTCAGCTGGCAGAATAAATTAAAATCATGTTTAATTACCAATTTTTGGAAGTTCTCAACCACTTTTCACATAAATTATTATAGTATCATATTCTACTAAATAGTATTTATTAATGCAATTTTAAAAAATATGCTGTATTAAATATAATCTAAACACTCCTTGTAAAACTCACCTATTTAGTGGCTACATGCTGGGCTCCAGGAAACAAAAATAACTGACATTAATTACAATGTTTTAGTTAAGAGTATTTAAAACTAAGGTGGTTGTTCTTCATTTCCATATACAAAAGCCTTTGCATTTTGAAAATCCCGTAATGACAAGACTCCTTGCCTGCTCTGAAAAGGCTGAAGAGCTAAGATTGACAGCTCAACTTGGGGCTCCCAAAGAGAACGTCCAGGGCTACTGACTAGGAGGAAAGCATGAAGCATTCGTTACCATGCATCAAGCCAATATTTTAGGAGAGAAGAGCACAGAGGGAGAGTGGGGTCAAGAAAGCAAACTGGAAAATCATCTGTTTGAGAATGAAAGTAGATGTATCAAAAGATCAATGAAAGGGAATTTTTAAAAAAGCAGGTAGTCAAAATTCTGCCTTGGAGCTCATGATGTATCACTATGGTGTTTTGGCTTGCAGTGCTCTCCAGCTTTGCATTAGGCACCTCACACTAGGGAGGCAGCTAATCTGGGAAGCATGGCCCTTTACAGTTTTGGAATCTCAGCTACAGCCTTCCAGGTCAGGCCCGAGGGCAGGTGCCTGCGGTCTGCCAAATTTGCAGATGGGATGTGGATGGATTGCAGGACCTGTCAAACAGCATAACCGTTCCCTGATGTGATCTGCAGCATGTTTCCACTCTGCAGTGTGACCACTGTTCTAGCAGAACTCATTTTAAACAATGTATCCCGCAGAAAATTCTGCAGGATATGAAACATTGCAAGGGTAGGGCTGTGCCTAAAATAGGCAGTGCAATGAAACAGATTGATGAGATACATAAGTTCCATCATCTCTTCCTTTTCAATGAATCCTGTAGGTCTCAATGGTACCAGCCTCTCCTCTCTTGCCACTTCAGCTTCCTAGTAAGGGAAGCCAACTGATAAAACTGGTTTCATCCTATAGTCAATGACTACTGCACGCAGAGCCACAGGCTCTCCAGGCTCATACCAGCTGTTAGCAAATGATCTGGTTTTAATACTTATATTACATAATGACTTATTAATTTATGTGAAATTTATTACATTATATTTGAGATATAAGCACTAAATTTACTTAAGCAATGTTTTATTAATATTTGAAAACTACTTGAAAGAGTAACAAATTCCACTTGCAATTTAAATAATTTAATTCCTTAAGTGAATAATTGTTTTACTTTACATTTCAAAAAGTGTAAGAAACTCACTATTATGTCATGCTGGGAAACAGCTTCTACCTTTTAAAAAACATGCCTGTGGTTCAGGAATGTTTAAATGTCAAATGTTAAATCACTGCTGTCATGATCTCCTCGAAACAGGGAATAATAAAATATATAAAAAATTACTACTCCACAAACCTCAAATTTTAATAATTTTTCAAATACCTAAATTTATTTAATATATGTGCTATCCTAAAAATTAAGTTATATCTTCTTTTGCTGCAGATAGTGAAAATCATAATATGGAGAAGTCAAGAGATAACCTTATCTTGGAAAAGCAGAGGGTAGAACTCTTAACTCTATATTCAGTCCATAAATAAAGGTTGTCTACAGGCAAAATGGAAACAAAAAGCTGAAGAGTATATCTTCATTCCTCAGGAAAGTCTGGTGCCTTGAATGTTGTTTGGACAACCTGTTTGTCCCACTCCTCACTCACCCACCCTCTCCATATGCACAGCCACACTCCCATCTCAAAAGCAGGGTCCTAGAAAAGCTACAGCTAAGAGCAACAAGGATGAACAAAGGTATCCTTATAAATAACAATTTCCTTAAGAAGAAAGAATCATTCTTCTTCGGATGAATTGAGTTAAACAGGTATTTTCAGCCTGGAACAGAGACGAATTCAGGGGGATATAAATGTTACTGTGGGATCTGCACAAGCTCAGGAAGTGGGCCTGTGGGAACCACATGAGGTTCAACAAGGTCAAGTGCAAGGTCCTGCACCTTAGTCGGAACAACCCCCAGTATCAATAGAGACTCGAGGATGAAGGGATTGAGAGCAGCCCTGCGAGGAAGGACTTGGGGCTACTGGTGGATGAAAAGCTGGACATGACCCACCACTGTGCACTCGAGCTGAGAAGGCCAGCTGTATCCTGGGCTGCATCAAAAGCAGCGTAGCCAGCAGGTTGAGGGAGGTGATTCTGTCCCTCTGCTTCGCTTTGGTGAGACCCCACCTGGAGTCCTGTGTCCAGCTCTGAAGACCCCAGTACAGGAAAGACACGGATCTGTTGGAGCGAGTGCAGAGGAGGGCCGCAAAAATGATCGGAGTGATGGAGCACCTCTCCTCTGAGCAAAGGCTGAGGGAGTTGGGGTTGTTCAGCCTGGAGAAAAGAAGGGTCTGTGAAGACCTTATTGTGGCCTTTCAGTACTTAAAGGGGGCTTAGGAGCAAGGTGGGGACAGGCTTTTTAGCAGGGCCTGTAGCAACAGGACAAGGGGTAACGGTTTTAAACTAAAAGAGGGTGGATTTAAACTAGATATAAGGAAGAATTTTTTTACCATGAGGATGGCGAAACACTGGATTGGGTTGCCCAGAGAGGTGGTAGATGTCCCATCCCGGGAAACATTCAAGGTCAGGTTGGACAGGGCTCTGAGCAGCCTGACCTAGTTGAAGCTGACCCTGCTCATTGCAAGGGAGTGTTGGATTAGATGACCTTTAATGGTCCCTTCCAACCCAAACCATTCTATGATTCTACGATTCTAAATCCCTTAAATGGTGCTAAACTTTCCACACCCAGTTCTTAGATCAATAGATTTTTGGAGACAATGGAGGATAGTTCATCCATGGTTCTACCCGAAGAAAGCCTATGCAAAATGAATCAAGAAGCATCAGAGAAGTTTCAGAAAAAACTAAGGACAGACAAACCCTTACATTTATTGGTTTTGATTTGCCAGTTTTATTGTTGGCTGCAGTGTGATTCTACACAGGTTACAACGACATACACAGCACTATAAGGTAATTATGGGTAGGGTAGCATCGGCAGGTATAAACTGGTGTCATACTCTACATCTAGTGGATTTATAGGTGACATTCTCTACTTTGTTGTCTGTCTTTGACTACTGTGTTTCTGGTAATGTTTTCTGCTTTTTCAATCCCTAATTCTGGGTTTGGTTAAAGCTTCTGCATGTCAGCTGTTGTGGCAGGTAGATAGATATCACAAATTCTTTTCATTCTCCCCAGCAATACCTCTGCCGCAGAAACAATCTGAATAGGTCTGATCTCACTTGGTTTTAGACATGTACATCACAGGCATCTACCTTCGAGTCCACCACAACTTCCAGGACACATTACTGTTTGACTTACTTTAGATGTCTTCTTTTATACTCAAAGTGCTTATTTCTATCTGTAGGCTATGTATGTTTAGGAGTTTCAGCGAGGACTTCTGCTTAGTAAAAAGTTACTTTTAGACAGATGAAGCTGCTTTGGTGAGTCATTACTTTGACCATTCTGAGCTGCATGAGATGCTCACAGGGGGCTGTTGCCAGGAACTGCTAACCTGGGAACTGACTACCTAGATGGCATTAACAGGAAGGAGAAGCAAGTGCAGCATTAAACATTGAGCTTTGTCCAGAAATCTTCTAAATAGTTGCAGAAAGTAGAAAAAAAGAAGAAAACAGCTGGCTGTTTCTGCCACCAAGACTGCTTCAGGGCTTTTGTCCAGTTGGGGTACATGTATATCAGTAAATTAAGCCATTCCAGGAAAATGTTCCTAAGTACAGAAACTTGACTGTCTGTATTGCTGAATTATTGAAGAGGTCTTGGTACAGTTATGGCCTGTGCTGACAGTTTTAGATAGGAGGAGCCAAGAGACTGGGACCCAAACTCCAATATGCAGTTTGGATATGGATATCCTATTTTGGGGAAATGGCAAGTTTAATGATGTGGTTGTGGACCATTTTGTGCCAGTTGCCCTCTGTGCTGAAGAATATTCCTGAATATGTTCAGATTCCTAATATAGATGTAGCTGGAGTGGATGCATGTACTATTTCCTGGTAAAGCTAAAATGACTTCATTTTCTGAGGCTTTCTAGAAAGTGAACTCCAACTCTTCTGTACTGTAGACGCATTCTGTATTCACCGTCATTAGAATGATAGCATATTTGTCTATTGTTTTCATTTGTGTGTCCTTTGGCTTTTACCCAAACTGTCACTAGATATTTTTTCCTGTGCACATTGAAAAGAACATTAAGTGCTTCTCAAAATGAACATTGATTTGTAATGAAAATAGTGTCCACTGATAGGAAAGGGTGTATAAACAGAAAGAACTCACGCTGCTCCGGCCACACTGAGCTACTCATATGTTACAACATGAGCTACTGTTTCTGCTATTCCCCATCATTCTTTTGCACAGATTGATTTCCAAGTCCCTCGGACTTAACCCTTGAAGTCTCCCTTCACCAGAAAGAGAAATACAGTCCTTCGCAACCACAAATCTGTCAAAATTCATTACCACTGTACATACAAAACCTTAGTCTCTGGGAGATTATTTCAACAAAACTTTAAAAAGAAGTTTCATACAGTTGGCAATATCCAATCTCAAATAAGATTCAATGTCATGCTGCTTATTTACATAACATAAAAATCTCTCAGGTAACACTCATTTGTGAGAGATGGAGCTTCTATGGGTAATTATCGGTGACCCTTTCTTGAATACACCAATCAAATTAGCATTTCTCAGGACAAAAATGTACATTTTTTTAACAGTAAAAAGAAAAAGGAAGTAGTCTTAGAATAGAAAACCATAATGAGTGTCAGCAGTTCTCTCAGTGGGAATTATTCATAATTATGTCAACCTTTTTCAGGCAAATTCAAATTCTGAGGGAGCGAGAACAAGACCCACAGAACTAAGAGCAGAAATTTTCCAGTCCATTTCTTAAAAATAAATATATTGGTCTGACAAGTGAGGTAAGGATTCAGAATCTGACCTAGGAGTGGTAGACAGCTCTTTCTAATGTCTAATTATAGGCAATGACATATCTGCCAGGACAAAAACCCAAAGGAGGCAGGTGAAGCATTTAACATTCAGTACTGAAAATGATGAAGCAGTTATCTGCCTGAAATAAATTGTTTTTATTCTACTTAGAATTTAGTCCTGTGAATTAGATTCTTCTAGTTTTTTTTTTCACTCTTTCCTTGTTTGTCTTCACCTGGCTAAACAGCACAATATGGAGAACAGAACTTAATCCTTGTTGTGATTTCCCCTGCAATTCAGAAGCCTCCTTATAATTAAGGAATTTTTTCAGAGGTTTCTTACTCCCAGAATGAATGCCACAAATCCCAGCACTGGCAACAGTTACGTCTTCTACATTAAATGCACGTAGGTTAAAATACAGACCCAGTCCAGGGAGCAAGGGTTAGAACCCGTGACTCTCCTCCCATATCAGTGCACTAATAATAAGCTGAAATGTGTTACTTCCGCTTTATAGTTCAACGAATCATGATTTTTTTTTCAAAGATGAACAGCTTCAATAATCAGAGCATAAAATTCATTTCCTCACTACAAGCAGCCAGTGAACTTGTGGAAAGACAAAAGATACCAGTAAGTACTCTACCAAGCCAAAAAGGGTACATAACGAGTCTCGCATTTTTTGAACTTATTTTGTGTAAAGGGAGGGGTTACTGTAACTGAACTCTATGGCCACAGCTAGACATAAATACTGAAGGTAGCAAGTGTAAACCCAGATTAGATACATCTATATAATGCACAGCCATGTTTGTGCTTAAATTGTAGACTTTTTCTACCCAGAATACGAATACTTATCACAGGATGTTTGGTTCTCAGTCTTAATACACATCATTATAAAACGACTGCCTAACTGTCATATTTTTTTCCAGGTTTACATCACCTTAACTGCCTCAGTCTGCTCCCCAATATAAAAGAAATAAAGCAACATGGTGATGTTGATTAGGGTAATTCAAGAGAGAGAGGGAAGAACATTACGTCTATCCTCAACATGAAGGACCAGGAAGACTGTATTCACTTCTGTTACTTATCTCTCTGCTTCTCTTGATCTGGAATAGCACTTTTCTGTCCCTCAGAGAGATGTTGTGTGATGTAGTTTGATAATGACTCTAGTGCTTAGTATAGTGGTCCTGAAGAGATAAAGGAAAACTCATACAAACAGACAGGAAGGAACGACAAGTGGCATGTTTCGTAACGAGAATTTTGATGACCAGGGAGTCTAGATGCAACGCCTGTATTTTCTACTGTCTTAATATTTTTTATTACTTTTTCCACAGGTACTCTTGATTACTGTATCAGTATCGCTAAATCTGATCTCATTGTTTGATTTTTGCACACTTCGGGGTAAGACTACCCCCTTCTGTTTATTGAGTCTGAAGAGAGAGTGCAAGGGAGTAAACACCTGGTTAGGTGAATATACTTAACACTCTTGAAGTGTGTTTTTTTGGCCTGAGAGCAAAGAGGTTCCTTCCTCTCAGCTTGACGACATTTCTTTTTCTCCATACGGGCAGAACCCAATACCTCCTAATGATGCATCCATTAAAAAAAATATGAGAAAAGGTTCCAGATAGTCAGTACCCTGTCAGTTTGTGTAAACCATTCAACTTTGTTCTGCCCTGTCTCTCAGTAGAATTGTGCAGATTAATATCTCCCAAGGTAGAAGACAAAAATGGAGATAGAAAGCTCCTTTGCAAAGGTAACGATGGGAAGTACTTTCTAAGAACTGTTAAAATTTCTGATAGTACTAAGAATGGACAATGAAGGGTACAGAGAATGTCAGCTAGGCAGAGGAGAAATCATGAACATGACATGGAAAGATAAAATATAGGGAATTTTAGATTACTGATAAAGAGTGGGAAAAAGAACAAGTATAAAAAGAAAGAAAAATTTTGAGGGTCAGAAACCACTCTCGGTGCGAAAGAAAATGTTCGTCTGGGGATTCATAAAGTCTCTGAAATATAGGAACATCATAGGTGGTGCACACTGAACAGAAGATCTGGATGGAGCAGTGCGAAGCACCCTTGTCTGCAATGAGTTGAAGCAATGGACATAATATGGCAAATAAGTTGTTTATCGTAGCAGTGCATGGGATTTCACTGCCTTGGAGAAGACTGCCCACAGTTGTGAGTGGTTATAGTGAAGAGACCAGTAAGTTGATTTTTTGTTAGTTTAATTAAAACAGTGGGTTTATTCATAGTTCTAGTTTCTGTACTAGGACAGTTCTTAGAAGACAAAACATGGATTTAGAGAACAGTGACTGGCATATAAAATCAAGCTAAAGCAGTTTAGGTAGGGTACAGCTAAAATCATGTTGTCTGTGGGTTTCTACTAATCCGTTTTAGCATCTCGGCTGAAGCAGTTCAGTGAGATTGATTTAATCCTTCTCAGGCTTTCTTCCACAACAGTATCTGATCTCCTTTCCCAAGGTTATGTTTTCATCCCAAAGTTGCTCTTTGAATTGGGGAACTGCATAGAGATCTTTAAAGTCTCTGGATTCTCACTTTCATGTCCGACCACACAATCATATTTATAGTGTCCCCTAAGATAATTCATTTTTGTGTGTAGATATGTATAAACACCACTTCATGGTCTTATAAAGGGGCAGATCAGTTCTTTTATATTATCTTGGATAGCATAATTAAGACATTTACTATTTTCTGAAGGTATTGTCTGACACAAGCATTGCATAAATGCTATCCACATTTTTTTTTCTTGAATGAAGTCTTTAGCACACTTTTTGAATGCGGGACATAAAGAAGAGAAGAATGAGAAGAACCATTAATTTTTTAAATGTATTTCTTAACTGAATCTTGTGGGATCCAGTTATTTACATGTGTGAGGGGGGAGAAATGATGAGATAGGACAAAAGGATCGTATCCATTCTGCCCTAATAACTTATGAGCCTCTTGGCCTGTTTTAAACAGATTTTACAGAAAAAAAAAAAAAAAGTTTTTTTCACAGACAGCTGGGTAGAGGAAAGAGTCTCTACTTAGGCTATTCTTGAGGGAAACTATACAAGATTGCTGCCTCTTTCAACACATATTCAGCATATAGGATAGAGGCACTGTAACTGAGCTGATCTAAGGGAAAATAGTTAATCAAAGATAGTGCATTAATAAGCATCAGCAATTTCACTCTTTGATCCAAGCTTCTTTCCTGAAGTCTAATAAGTCTAACAAAGACCAGGTTTAGGCCATATAGCTGTGGTAGAAGTTAAAAATTCCAAGAAAATTGAGACATAAATTCATTAATGGCCAGGCTTCCTTAGTTCTTGTGTTTATGAAGATGCTTGTCTCAATGAAGCAGCTTGTGATGGGTTAGATTGCATTATCACTTTCTGATCTATATTAGGAAAGCTGTGAGAAGTTCAATTCTCAAAGACTGGTAATGGGTCATAATCTTCCTGACAGTATTTTTAAAATATCCAACAGTGATCTAACTCTCTTCTTACTGAAACAAACTCAGTAACACTTTCATGAACTTGTTCATTCTCATTTCTTATTACTTCTGAATTTGTGCTAGGACTTTAGTTTGAATTTGGACTAGTAGTGAATTAAACTAATTTCCATCTGACACACAAATTTTTGCTTCATTTTCAGAGAAAGGGAGCATAAATCCACCAACTGCCATGGGATCCTTACCTGTTGTGACAATGGGAAGTCCAAGAAGGGACATGGGCTACAACTGCAGTATTAAAACCATTAGTCTCAAGGACTGATTCCTGACTTCTGTGTCAAATGATGCTCAGTGACATATCAACTCTGTTCACATCTCACCTTTTCTTAAGCAAATGGATGTGCTCTTTCTATGAAGCTCTTGGTTCTTGGCTTCTTTGAATATCAGGTAAAACTTCCACATGTATCTGTGCGTGCATGTATATATGCATGGGTGAGTAGGAGGGACAACGTCTGTGCCTCAGCTTGCGAAACATGTTTTTTTAATGCCATGAAATTGATGTAAGTTATGCATACCTTGTTGTATGGCACATGAAATATGAGATTATTCGAAGGTATAATTATTCTGGCATAGTGCCAGAGGACTTTTTGGTGGGGAGCAGTTCAAATCTTGTTCCACTGCACTTTCTAGAAGCTGTTCCTGGAACAAACCAGTCTCTCAGAACCCACTCCAAATCCTGTTCCAAAGGGAACTAGCTGATTTAGTAGCTGGTAACTGGTTGAATTAACATTTGTGCAATGAGGATGAAAGGAGAGTAGGGGACCAGTATCTGGTTCTGGCAGTGCAGGAACATTTACTGTGTCTTCGCAAAGCAGGGATGGAACGGCGTTGAACTGCTTATGTTACTTAGATCCACAAGGCAAAACATAGGTCCTATCCAGATCCACAATGAAAACCATTACTGGCGTGTACTGTTCCCTTCCCTATGCCTGAACACTGACAGGGAGAGTCAGCATAGCCAGGAGTATGCTTATAAAGAATAAGAATGACTGAAGGCTACTGATTGAACTAATGCACTGACCCAGTTTTTCTTACTAGGATGGGTACAACCAAAAACCCTGTGTCTTTTACAGCTGCTTATTCAGTATTTCTAGTAAGGGAAAATAATTTTGATTTTAAGGAATAAGTATTTAAGAAATATATAATTTTAATAAAAATTAATACGTGCATTCAAAACAATTGAATGGGTAGACTTGCCCATTCTCCTAATTGCTTTAAACGGCAATTCTGAACATTTATTTTTGGGTAACTATTTAAAAATTAAAATAATTTCAATTTTCTTTTAAATGCCTTTCCAATACATCTTCGTCATTAAAAATGGTAAGCAATATTTAGCTATTAAGTAGACTGTCCATATCTACTTATTTTTTGGGGGTAAAAAGTATAAAACAATACAGAAATGCAAAAGTTTTCATGTTATTACCCATAATTGCTTTAAAGGGCAAGAGCAGGAGGCAGACAACAGATACAAGAGTATGGTTTGAAAACCCTTTAAATTTAGGTTATTTTAAGAGAAAAAAAAAAGAGTGAGAAAAAAGGATGGAGAGGAAGGTCTTTCAAGGCTAATTCCTCACAAAGAGATTGCACTCTTTAGAAACAGTTTGTGGATACACTTATACACCTTTTATTAAAAGAACAAAAGTCAGTTTACTTGTGGTTATTTCCAGTGAATTTGTGTATATCCAAGTACTTAAAAAGTTAATTTGCTCTTTCTGCACATCAACTTGTTGCTTTTGTGTTTCTTGTTTGAACACCGAAATTCCCAGTCTCTGGTGAGACTCAGTGCTTAGTTGTGCTAGATGCTCTCTGAGTTTTTATCTCACTGGTATAGGATATGGCAGGAATTAATGCTGTCTGGAATAAGGGCTGTTAGTTTCATATGTCATGACAAGTTGTTCTAAAAAAAAGAAGTATATCAGAAAGGGGATGTTATGGGACAAGCCCAACTCCTCTATCAAATCACAGCCTCGTTCAAAACACGACCAACACATTGCCTCAGGTAAAATATCTAGCTGAGTGGAATCTAATAATTCTTTAGATTCAGTTTAGATTCAGTTTATTGTTTTTCTCCCTGAAGTTAAAAAAAAACAGGAAGAAAAAATGATTTTATTTTTCAGCCTTGTTGTAGCCTGCTGATTTTCCATACTCTGCTGTGCTCCCATGCTTATCTCCTATTCTACTTCAGCAGCTTTAACAGGTGTATGTGGATCATTGGGTTGGATACTTTCCATGTGTTCTGGTCATGCTTAAGAAGGTGATCTGCTACCTGAAACATTTTGTTTTCTTCTGCAGAAATAGTATCATATTTTCCACTAAAAAGCAACTTCGGCCTTAGAAAGATTCACCTAGAACGCAGCTGCAAATGAACTCTACTGGCTGGCCTTCAACAACCAAAGAATGGAAATTCACAGGTAAAGATAAAACCTGTGAAGCAGGAGCTCAGCAGTGCTCTCTGTGGGTAGTCTTAAGGCAATGACAAAGCATAAGCAGGCAGCAGGGCTTTGATTTTTAGCTGGGCTGTCTAGTTTGTTTCAGTCAGCAAAGTAATATTCTTTCATTAAATATTTAATTTGAATTTTCCATGTTTAACTGCAATTTTTTTTAACTTGATAAAAAGTCTTGTGTGCTTGGGGCCATTATGATTGCACACATCATTTTGTGCTAGACCTGCCTTTTCTCTCTTTTTCTCTTTCTTTCTCTCTCTTTCTGTCTCTTTCTTTCTTCCTCTTTCTTTCTTCTTTCTTCTTTTCTTTGCCTTGCTTTTCCTTTTGCTTTCTTCTTCCTTGCTTTCTTCCTTCTCTCCTTCCCTCTCTCTTTGATGAGGCATCTCACTCTCTTTCTCCTGTTTCTACTTCTCACTTTCTCTTTCTCATTGTCACTCTTCCTTCGTTTGCTGCCCACACCTCTTCCCACTTAATAGACTTCTGTATGTCCAAAGACTGTTTTAAATGAAATATTAAATAAATGCGTGTTTTAGGGAGGCTTGTTCCCCTTTCTTTTCCTGTCTATTTTATTTTCTTCTTACCTCCAGTAAAGTTGCCTGACCCCTGTCTTGGACCTTATCAATAAAGACTGTTTGAAGGCAAGAAAAGTAAGGAGAAAATCTGCAAGAAAACACTTGATGCCGACTATTTGATGCCAACAGTTCTTTGCTACACGAGAAAAACAGACAAGAAAAAGACTGGAGCCCAACAGGATATTAGGATTAACCTGATGTATTTATTAGAGCTTGAATTTCTCTTCTCATGACCTGCTAACTTGTTCTGTCTCCAGCAACATCAGTAATTCACAGAAGAAAGCAGATACAAAGGTGATTTTTATCAGTCATTTGGTGAATCTGTGAATGGTTGTGCCTGTCAAAATCTCGTTTTCATTTATGCTAGTAATAATTTCTTCTGCATTAAGCGAAGTCCATTTATATAAGTGAAGGTCATTAAAGCTCCTATGAGCACCTAGTGGAGTAGATCTGGTTGAATTCCACTTGGTTGTGTGGCTATTTCCCATATCAGATGTGGAATACTACCTCTGAAAAATGATTACAACACTGAAGATAAGGGAAGAAGAATGCTATTGTCATATTTTCTCCAAGGTTTAACGCAACTCTGATAAGGTTTCACTTTATACACTGTATTTCATACTAATAGAAAAAAAATCCCCCTATCTTTACCTTCACAGAATTGCCTAACGAAATCCAATGAAACATTTGTAGAAAGTTCCTTAAAATAGCCAGCTTGAGGCTGAAAGCAGAAAAAAAAGATAAGTTATTATTATGTCTTCCTACTTCAGGTCTGGAAAGAGCTCCAATATCATTTATATATTTTTGAAGGACCTAACTTTTTACAATCTCCTCAGTTTTTGAGGGATTCTGTCTCAGATTCTGTAACTTGGAAATTCTTCCCAGCTGGATATCAAGCATTCTGAGTGGTATAAAGTATCCTAGATCTCTGTCCTGACATAAAGTGGGTTTGGAGTAACACCAACCACGATTGTCTTCTTTGGGTATGAATGACCATGAATTTGATTGAAGATGTAACTGGGAATTAAAAAAAAAAATTTCTTGTGTCTGAAAGCTTCCCTGATAGTGATGAATGAGAGATCTAATATAAATATAGCTATTCAGATTACTTTAAACAGTGTCTTCTGTCTTTAATATCTAATCATGCCAATTCGCACATTATGGCTCTGGAAAGCTCATGTATGCTTTTCATGTATGAAAACATAGTTATTTACATTGATTGTGGTAGTACCTAAAGACAATGTCAGTTCCAAAGAGCTTGCCATTTAAATAAATAAGACCAACACAGAACAGGGAATAACAAAGACAAACACAATCTTCTCATACTCCTATAAAACTATGCTTTATGGGATGCTGCAGATGACTGTTGCTAATTAAGGCTCTCTATACTTCCCAGATAAATTGTAGCATAATACCAAGTCTTCTAATCTCAATGTTTCATTCGTCTTCCCCTACACCCACAGGTATCTCCTTCCTTTTTCTGCATTCTTGTCCTCCAAGAGGAGTAGGGATAAAACCCACTTTTATCTGCATGAACGCCAAATGGGGTGACTTAGCAGTCAAAGAACAATTGGCTTCCAATAAGACTTTAGCTCATAAATGATTTTTAACAAATCCTTCTTGGCTATTCTTCAGTCTCATGATGCTTGATAAGCATGTCTTAATATCTCCTTTGGGGCTGGATTAATCAAATTCAGAAATCTAGGTTTACTGGTGAAATCTGAAGATTTTTCAATTTATGGAGAAGATGGTTTGCTGTCCAGGAAAGTGATCCAAACAGTCTATTTTTAAATGCAAAAGAACAGCTCATAAAATTGCTTTTAGCAACCACCTAGATACACAAGTGTCCATGTTCAGTGGTTTGTTCATTTTACAACAAAATTTTTCTTCAGGTTGTGTTGATATTACTATCTAGTCACAATTTTTTTTTAATTACTTATTAATTAAATATTATTGTTTAAATTAAATGGTACCTCAATGGTATTAAATTATCACTCTCCCATACAATTCCCAGACTTGTCTAGGACTTAGGAGAGGCTGGGCACCATTCCCAATAGGCAGTCTAGAGTCAAGCATTGTCTTTGAGGTAACTGAAGAATTTAGCTAATATTCATGTGCTTATTGGACTCAGTGTCAAAGAACAGTTCTGGGATCTTTTAGTTGGCTAATATAGGCAAGACCCATGTGAACTAACCTGTGGTTTCCATGCATACACAGGGGTGTATTGCTAGGTGGAATTAGGTGTTTAGCTTCCTCCTAAGGTCTATTGTTATTCATTTTGTTAGAGAAGATGTCTAAACTTGCCTGAGTTACTGGAGCAGGTGTAGCAGACAAAGAACAGGCTTGGCATGCAAAGATACCACAGCCGTCCAATTTTTTGAAATACAATTGGCACTGGAACAGCTGTTTATTTCTGCCTAATTTCTGCATAGTAGCTGAGTGGCTGGAGCAGTCACCACCAAGCAAGAGATACGAGATCTAGAACTCCTCAAGCTCATTTTTCCACTCCATTAAATATTTCCATGTGCGTGTGTTGGAAATCTCTGAATCAGTCTACTGAGGATGAGCTATTGTGAATGCAAGAAAGGTTGTCAAAGTAATGGAAAAAACTCAAAGTCTATAATTTGGAGGAAAGTATAACTCAAATCTAATGAAGAACACCAAATGAAATGTTTGTATCCCACAAAAGGGCAGGTGTTCAAACATGTCTTGCTCGTAAATGATTTTTTCTGGCAATTGGCTTGATCAGCATAACTGTAAGATGTGCCTTTCTCTTAGTACTGATTACAACAAGCCAAAGAACCTAATTCTAACATCTTATGTGATCCTATGGAGATGAAGCTTTTAGTTCTCAGTGCATTATGGTGCTCACTGATTCTAGGAAGAATTCATTTGGTCATCTTGGCCAGTCAGCTTAGGATCTCTGTAGAGTCAACAGAAAGAAATAAGTACTTTCCAGGTACATTTATCTTCACTTGTCTGCATTTGCTCAGAAGATTCGAAATGATAGTTCTCTTTACTATTTCTAAGGTAAATCTAGCTTAGATTTTAACATTTAAATTTTACATATTTTAAGTGATGTGAAAGCCTTTCTCTGAATATGACTAGAGATGTCTAAAACTGCGACCTTAAAATGTAATGAAGAAAATCCATTTCTTGAGCCTTCTGTGGCTATTTGGAGGATTGTCCTGGTTTCGGTTGGGACAGAGTTAATTTTCTTCCAAGTAGCTGCTGTGTTTTAGATTTAGTATGAGAATAGTGTTCATAATACACTGATGTTTTCAGTTGTTACTGAAAAATCAAGGACTTTTTTCAGTTTCCCATGACTGACTAATGAGCAGGTGTACAAGAGCTGGGAGAGAGCATAGCCAGGTAGCTAACTCAAGCTGGCCAATGGAAATATTCCATACCACAGACCTCATGCTAAGTATATACATGGGGGTTGGCTGGAGGGCAGGAACCTTGTTTTCCGTGAGTTCGATCCTTTTCTGTAAGTTTGTTATTCTTTCTGTGAGTTTGACTTTTCCGTGCATTCGGTTTTTTTGTGAGTTTGGTGAAATCCATGGAATTGGCGAGTTCTGCAAAATCCATGAGTTTCCCTGAGTTCTGTGATCACTGCTTGGAGCCTGGCTGTGCAATCAGTTGTTGGGTGGTGAGAAAAATTGTACTGTGTATAGTTTGTTTTGCATACTCTTTATTATTATTATTATTATTATTATTATTATTATCATCATCATCATCATCATCATCATCATCATCATCATTACCTTTGTTGTCTTATTAAACCGCCTTTATCTCAATTCACAGCTTTTACTTTTTTTCCATTCTCCTCCTCATCGTGCCGGGGTAGGGGAGGAGCAAGTTAGAGCTTTGTGGTCCTAAATGCCTGCTGTCAGTTTAAACCACGACAAGGGTATAAGTTATGAACATGTTGGATAAGCTGCAACTCTCAGTATTCCTTCAGCCTTCAAAAAAGGTTCAGATTCTTTAATTACTCATAATCAAACAACACTAGAATTGGAAATTCCTGTTAGATTTAGTTTCTTAAATTTCAGAAAATGAGAGGTTTTGTGATCTGAATGTTGATTTCCTAAGACTGTGTAATACCTTGCATTAGCTTAGTAATAGCTTATTTGTTTGCAAACACCTGTGATGTTATAAATTTCATCACATTCATTAACAGAGCTTCAGTTTCCTATAGGCACCCTTAATGCACTCTATGACAGGTTAAAAACCAGCACAAAACAATAATAAATTTAATTGCAATTTGCTTCTTGTATTTTCTTTAGTACTAGACCACAGAGGAAAACTTTCTAATATCCCCAATCCTATTGCCTTGTTCTTAGTCAGTGGTATTAAAAGCTGCAGATCATGACAACAGAATAATTCCTATGGAAAAAAAATGGATTGTGGCAATTTATTTCCAGAGGAGGCTCTTTAAAGTTGTCTCAAAATGGGTTTCATATATCAGAGCTTGGAACTGTAAACACGATGTTTCCTTCTAAATATTGCAATGAATATTTAGTATAATAACCAACATAGGACAACATTAACATAAACTAAATTATTAACTGAAATTTCTTGTAATTGTTTTTGTCTTCTAATTGTTAGGCAACAGAAAATTGCTGGTACAAGTATAGAAAAGTGAGAGAAGCACAGCAGGATTCCCAGGGGTGGAAGCTTTTCCTCTCATTACCACTTTGCCCCATTCTTTACAATTACATTCTGTCCAAAGTGTTGGCATGTAAACCTATCTGTTTTGATAGCCTTATTTCAAACTTGAGTTACTGGTGATGTGACTAGCCAATTCTCTTAAGCTCTATGGAGTGATAAGTCTAATAGGAGAGAATGATGAATGAGTGTAGAGGAAAGGCTCTAGACTAATTATAATTTTTTAAAAAAAGACTATGAAAGGAAAGTAGTTCTTTGCCATCAGGGAAGGAAAGAAATATGAACATCTTTGGATCATGCAGCTCAGATGACTTAAGGCAATTCATAACCAACTACTAAAATAGAATATACTGTCAGCAAACAGAAGTACAAGGTATGGTAACTGAAAACAGGTTTGTCAATGTATCATCTTCCACAATTTAGTAGGGTAATAAAATGAATGTGTTAAACTGTATAGTATTCAGAAATATGGGCAAAGCAAAATTGGGAGTATGCTACTACTGTAAAGTAATCCTGCAAAGAAATGCATGTCTCTTTTAAGTGAAATTGTGTTTACCAAGTTAATCCCCTGCCTTTTTTTGTTTTAAAGATAGAGATCAGAGAACAAATGCATCTGGGCTGGATATTGAAATTCACCACGTAGGGCCCCACATGTATTTGTGCTTTATCTTTATGAAAGGCATTTCATTGCCTAGTGCCTCTTCAGTCATGTCAGAATGTTCAGTTATCAAATGTCCATGGATCAAGTCATCCCTTCAGAACTAGTTTGTTTTGGTGTAGGTCTTGCATAGCTGTGCTTGTTTATACAGTGAGGGACTTTATAAGTTTGACTGAATCAAAGGTTATTCATGGCTACTCCAGAGAATATCCTGGTGCTGTTGACAAAAAGAGGAGTATATTCCAATTCAGTTTTGATCAAAACTCTTAGTGCTAGGAAACACTGTGCAGTTAGTTGTTTTCTAAATGTAATGTAGCACAGATTAAATTTGGTGTTGAACGTAGTACAAAGACATAGATTATGGACACATGTAAATTCGAATTCATGACCTTCACAATGACACCCTCTATAAGAGAAGACGTGTTATCTTTAGTGAATTGTCTCATTTCTAGCACCAAAAGTAATATTTATCCAATTAATTATGCTTCACAAGTCTGCTTGGATAAAGCTTACTGAAGTTGTCATCCAATTCTGAGTTTGTAGTGTTGTTGTGAGCCAGTAAAGATTTCCCTTTTTTTTTCAGTACGAAAGTCACTGCACTTCACCAGCAGATACAATTAGTTCTTTGTGGGATTTTCAAAAAGACTTGGAACATGAAATAACTAGTCCTTAACTCAGTCCTTAAATCCTCAGATTTAAGGATACCTCTTTTAAGGCTACCAAATATAAGGCTAAGTTACCTAATAAAACATCAAGGATAGAAAAGCCTTGTGTATATGTGGGATGCACATACATACACTAGGAAAGCATCCTTCTTGAATACAGTGTCCTTCATGAATAAAGCATCTCCCACCCCTTTTCTGTTGAAAGACTTGCAGTTCTGTGCAGACCAAGATTCTGAACTGCTTTGTGCCCACCTTAGTCTGCTGTATAACTGTAGACGTTACTACCAGACACTTCTTCAAAGCTATACCTCTGACATATTTTCAGAAATCAGTCCACCAAAAGGGTGTCTTTACAGGGGAATCTAGAGAATAAGGTAGAACTCCAAGTAAGTATGGCATAACTTAATACATTTGTACAACTGATGAATTTTAAACATGCTTTGCTTTGTGCCTGTTTTCATGGTGATCTTAGTTGCAATTTAAAAGTGTGTAATACACACACATTCTTTGACTTCTACTTTCAGTCTTGTTACCACACCTCCTATTCCACCAGCTGTCAGTGTAATTCGTAGACTTTTTCACTGGTTAAGCACACTAATATAAATCCTGTACATTTCCATGTCTTTAATAGCAGGAAAGCAGAACATGAGTATTGCTATATTACAGAGATCATAGGGGAGAAAAAAACCCCAACATTTTCAGTGATGGTGAACCAAGAAGAACAAACATTCCAGGATTCTTGACTTCTTCAACTAAACCTTCCTATTTTAGTGAGATTTTGTTAGGGTTAGAGATTAAATTCAGGCTCTGATGTGGTTACTTAATGCATGAGGCCACAGGGAGCTACTTTAAATGTTATGATAATATATGAATGACAAGATTTTATCACTGGCAGCTGTTCTACATGGGCCCTGTTATACACAGATGTGGCACTACATCCTTGTCTAACAATTTGTCCTGCCAGTCAAAAATCTTGTCAAATATTGATCTGACATCAGATTCATGTATAACATGATTTTTGATTGACAGCTGAGCAACTGCCCAGAACTAAACCAAAACCTCACTGTTTTTAAAAACTAACACTGCCAGCCAGTAATGTGGCTTTTCTGTAGCATTTACTGAGCATTTACATCTACAGTGTATTGTATCTTTAATTTCATATATTAAAAAATTTTCAGATTGGGAACTTCACAAAGATTGGCTTTAGCTACTTAATATAATTTAAAGATAAGACCTGATGTAGCTATGCTAACAAATACTATAGAGAACCATGCTTGGCATCTTCAAATTCAGTGCAGACATATGGCATATCAAAACAGCAGGAAGAAAGCGAAAAGGCTGAAGGGAATTAAGGTGATGCGTGTAAGTAAAACATGTTAGACATGAGGTTTTAAAGCTTGCATTTTATCATTAAAAATCCCCAGAAAAAAACACCATTAGGATCTTTGAAGTTTATGGAAACCTGACCAGAATAAAAATCTTGTCATTTCGCCTTGCTTATGTCTTACAATATTTATGCTATTTTGAAGAAGCTTTCTGGATTCTAGTGATTAGTAAGAGGAAGAAGAGGGGAGAGCAGTGTCAGCTTCACTAAGCTTTTGGCAAGCCTGTGCAAAGGACGTTGTTGTAGCCATGAGACACAGAGAGAACAGGAAAGAGTATAAGCTAGGTTGAAGAGATTAGGCATTCATCATTGAAACTGCCACAAAACCCAGATCAGTCAAGATGTATCATCAGCAACAGAGAATTACCCAGGCAACATCAGGCATTGAAAGCAACTAACGATATGGCTCAGAATTTTATTGCAGAAATGTCATCAATAGCACGAGTACAGTTTTGTATTTATCACTGTAGCTAATGCTGTTTGTTTTAGTAATTTCAGGGAAAAATGAACATATTCAAGAGAACTTGTGCTATGAAACAATCACAAAGAAGTTCCTGGATGTTAAATAGAAAAAGGGCTAACAAACATTTTTTCTGGTCAGCACTGTAGACTAAAGTGCGAAGGGAAATGGTTGACACAGTCCATTAAATTAGACTAGTTATGATCAGCAGTTTAAGAAAAACGGGAATCTTATTACTGATGTCAATTGACTGTCGATAAAGTTCTAAGGGATCTCACCTACTTAGTACCTTGCCTTCCTTCCTTTACTCTGAACTGCTTTGAACTAATCTGATGACCCAAGGTGTCCACTACAAGGATGCAAAGTGCCTTTTAAGGTAGCTTAACTGGTTGGTTAAGTTAGGTTTATGGATCCTTTGTGTTGCTCAAGTATTGCAAAGAATCCAGAACATACCAAGTCTAGAAGCTAGAGAGACAGATTTTAAACACATATAAACACGTACGGACCATTTCTCCTGTGCTTATCTCCAATTTATTCAGCATCCTAAGCAACCTGAAAAAAAAAATTAATTGAACCTTAGAATAGCTCTACATGCATTTTTCTTGGGAGGGCTTTATGTCTGTTTTATTCTTCAATAAGAAGATGCACAAGGATGAGACGGCTTGCCTGGTTAGTTCTGTATTTGCAATTACATTTCTATATCATCAGTTTCCAACTACTGTTACTACTCTAATAAACAGCTAGGTAGACAGAAGGACTGGAGAGGAGAGATGTGCACAAACACAGGCAAATACAAATGCATGTAAATTAGCACATACACATATTTCCCTTTCAAAATATCAGATTCTGTGGTAGAATCTGAAGATGTGCAGAGTCAGAAAATTATAGAACTGCAGCACTTGGAGCAGAATCCATCTTAAACTACTGAAAGACAACTTACAGCTTTACTAACGAGGTTCAATGCTGTTAAATTACAAGAGACTAATTCATTGGTGAGAAAGAGAGTTGCATTTGTCTACTTTAGCTACACATGCCCCAGGACAGGGGAAAAGTAGGAAAAACTCTTTGTCAGTGTGAGGATTTTTGTGTGCTCTTTGTGTTTTATTCAGCACAATCCATTATTAATTCCAACATTCCTAAAAGCTCCAGCAATGTTGAAACCAGCACTTTCAAATTCAGCCTGAGCCATAGCATCTATTAAGTGAGGCCTTTGAAATCTCGACATTTGAAAACACTCTCAAATCAGAGAATCTGGTATATCTCTCTAGCCTGTGCATATGACTGTGAAAAAGCTTATTTTCAAAAAGAAAGGCTTTTTTTTTCCTCCTGGGTTGAGGGTGACTTCAGCCTGGGTGCTGATACTTCAGAGGTTTCCAGCTACAGTCAGATGTGGCTGAGGCTGAATCTGAGGTCGTAGTTTCAACAAATAATAAACCTTTCAGTTCCTGAGACTTTCAGCTGTTTTGAAATTAATATTAAATCACAACATATTCTGGTACAGTGTGCTGAAAAGTGTATATTTTTATTTTGGATCTTGAGAGTGGTGAGTGTGATTAAAACACATAGTAAGCTATTGCAAAAAACTGAAAATCGTTTTTTTTTTTTCTTTTAAAAATGCCACAACCTAAGACACATAAATAAGGGTTGATTTATACAAACCTGATTTATTTCAAATAGAAGGAATCTTTATTGCACAACCAAAACAAGTGTTCTAGGATCTTTTTGCTTCACCAGGCAGAACCCTGATCTAGCAAGGACAGCAATTGCAGTAAAATTTTTCTATGGCTTTTATGTTTTCCAAACCTTGGAACACAAACAGGTGTACTCCACGAGGTTGCCATAGTATGATTTTACTTGAAATTTCTTTAGTTCTTCTGTACTGTGGGGTTTTCTCTTTCATTTTCTTGGGTTATAACATCTGTCAGTTCTGTTTTATGGGTTTGTTTGTCTACAGAAAGTGGAAAAAGTAATGACTGTGCCAAGAGACCTCTTCTTCTACCAATATCTATGTATCATTTTATATGACCATGAAGAATAGCCATTTATGACTTGCTTTCAATGAAGACAATGGACCTGATGCTGATATCAGTTACACCAATGTTAAACGAAAGAAGATTCACTGTATTTCACCAGTGTAAAAATGAAGCAAAATTTGAGGAAAGGCTTTTCAAAATCAGACAGTGTATAAAAAAATCTGTGCAAGTTCAAATATTGTGTTTAATAAATCACTTTAAAATAGTTCAAAAACTCTGTTTTCTTCCCTAAAAAGATTCTAATTGGTCATAAGGGGAATAACACACTCTAGGCCTTTTAGCTGCTTTGAGAATACCAGATTTCTCATGCCTCACTATGCATCCAAGCTGTGTAGTTCTCTCACAACAGCTGCACATGCTGTCTCAAGTTATTAACTCCAGTAGGAAGGCTGAAGAGCTGCTGAGTAGCTTTCTCTCCAACAGGGTTTCTACATTGGCTTTGTTGGGCTCCTTCATGACATGTGGACGGTATAGAAGAAGTCATCCTCTTAATAAGGACTTATTGAAGCTCAATTCAAATATGAAAAAATGACTACTCTTCTCACCTTGTTCTGGGCTGTGTTTGGGGAACAGAAAAGAAATACAGTCGAGGAAAAGAAAGGCTATTTTGTGCTTTGTCCACATTTATATTTCTGGGGATCAATCTTTTGAAAAAAATATTTAAAAATGCCTAATGAGAAGATAGCTGGCTGTAAGTAAACTGCTGTTCAGTTGTTTGTCTCTGTGATCCAGGGTGTGTTTTATGTGAATTTTCTTTCTGTATTAGTAAGTCAGTATAATGGTGGCAGTACTGCTTCTATAGGTTGTGTCGATCACTTCTGAGAATAAAGAACTACTTGCAAGGTACTTAGATATGAAAGTGATGGATTTTTTGCAAGAACTGATATACCTAAAATTTGCTACATGAGCTGTATATCTGGCCAGCAAGTTGTACAGTGGATGATCTGATTTTCAGTAGCTGAAGCAGAGTATGATGAAAACTTTGGAGTGATAAATGGATTTATGAGACAATTATAAAGCTTGGAAGGGATAAATAAGTCAATGACGGAACTTAAAAGGTAGCTTAATTTCTTCATTACCTCTGCATTAGAAAAATCACACTGAGTCGGTTTTGGAAAGGATCCGGGTTCTCTCACAATGGTGGGAAAGAAAAAATGTACAGTGGATGGTTTCCTAGCAATTTTTGCTAGTTATTTGTTGATACCTATTTGCTGAAATTTGCTGAAATTTGCTATGTCTGTGTCCAACGCACTTCATTTCTAACTTTCTAGTTACAGGTTACAGGCCGAAGGGACACAGGATCATGTCAATTACCAGACAAGTTGTGAAAATTATAGATATCCCCAAACATGAACATTTCCAGTGGGATAGTCATCACCTTTGGATATACAGTTAACACCTTACCCCCCAGGGTGTGAATCATGTATTTTGCAAATACCGATTTTATTTAGAGAAAGGATGTCATTTTTATATTCCAAAACATCCTTCATTCTCCTTCACATTCTATTGCTCATGCAGGGTGCTCATCTAATGGAATTTATATGCACAATTTGAAACAACTTACCTTCTCAGTCCTCTTGTCTTTCTATCTCAATTGTGTTTCACTTCTCAGTCTTCTATGGAGATGCAGGCAAAGTGACTGGGTGAAATTTTCTGGCCATTATCTTCATCCAGATACAAATATATTTCCACAAAATAATTGTGCTGTCATGAACACTCTCAGTAATATAAATCTGAAAACACAACTAAAAGCGGCCTGGAAAAAAATATACGCAGCATAATTGTTTTGGTTTTGGCCTGAATAAATTCAAGGTGCCCATCAAAACTGCTCTATCAGTCCCCCTCTTCAACTGGACAGGGGAGAGGAAATATGACGAAAACCTGAAGGGTCGAGATAAGGACAGGGAGAGATCACTCACCAGTTACTGTCACAGACAAAACAGATTGAACTTGAGGAGAACAGGGAGTTTAATTCATCACCAATCAAATCAGAGTAGGATAATGAGAAATAAAACCAGATCTTAAAACACCTTCCCCTCACCCCTCCCTTCTTCCCAGGCTCATCTTCACTCCCGTTTCTCTACCTCCTCTCCCCGAGCAGCGCAGGGGGATGAGGAATGGGGGTTACAGTCAGTTCGTCACACTTTGTCGCTGCTTGTCCCTCCAGGACAAGACTCCTCACACTCTGCCCCTGCTCCAGATGAAGACTTTTCTCTTGGGAGACAGTTCTCCACAAATTTCTCCAAAGTGAGTCCTTCCCAGAGGCTGAAGCTCTTCACAAACTGCCCCAGCATGGGTCCTTCCCCGCGGGGTGCAGTCCTTCAGGAACCAGCTGCTCCAGCATGGGTCCCACAGGGGGTCACAAGCCCTGTCAGCAAACCTGCTCTGGCAGGGGCTCCTCTCTCCAGGGGTCTGCAGGTCCTGGCAGGAGCCTGCTCCAGCGCGGGGCTCCCCACGGGGTCACAGCCTCCTTCAGGCATCCACCTACTGCGGCATGGGGTCCCTTCCATGTGCTGCAGGTCTCTACCTGCTCTACTGTGGACCTCCATGGCTGCAGGGGGACAACCTACGTTACCATGGTCTTCATCACGATCTGGAAGGGAAGACTCTCTGCTCCGAAATTTTGAGCACTTACTCCCCCTCCTTCTTCACTGACCTTGGTGTCTGCAGAGTTGTTTCTCACTTCATCTCACTCCTTTCTAACTGCCATCTCACTGCAGTTCTTTTTTTTCTTCCCCTTCTTAAATCTGTTATCACAGAGGTGCTACCACTGTCACTGATTGGCTTGGCCTTGGCCAGCTGCGAGTCCATCTTAGAGCCAGCTGGCACTGGCTTTATCAGACATGGGGGAAGCTTCTCGCAGCTTCTCATGGAAGCCAACACTATAGCCCCCCCACTACAAAATCCTTGCCACTCAAACCCATAACAGTAATATTATGTGAGAATACCCGTGTCTTAAACAGAGGTGTGATAGCTTTTTAAAAAACAGACTTTGATCAATTCACTGAAGAAACTTGTGCTGCATATTGCACAGAATTGTATTAGTCTTCTGCTGTTAAACTGTAAGCAAATGTAATTGACAAAATTCTGGTCTCATGGAATTCAATGGCTAACCCTTAATCGACTTCAGTAGATTAAAATTTTCAAACAGCATGTGTGTGTTGATCACATGTTCATATGAATTCAGAAACAGGTTTCTGTGTACTTAGAGCTGGAATATTTTCAAACATTTCAAATGGAACTCATAAAGAATGGAAAGCAAAAGCATCTGTTCTGTTCTGTTCCTCTCCAAAGCGATGGAGAAAGATTTGGCTTTGTCGACTTCTTCATTCTGTTTTGTGGACTGGTAGGAATAGAAAAGGACTCTACCTGTCTATTCAGCACTAACAAGACTTTTCTTATTACCCTGGCTTGGGACATGTGAATGCTTACAGAGCCCATAGAAATGACTGGAACTCAAAGATGAGAGACTGCTGAAGCCAGCAACTACTAAAAATGCTTGTAGATCTATTTTTAGCTGCTCAAAAAGGAAGACTCTTCTTATCTATGCAATCATCTCAAATTAGTTTTATGCAGCCATCTCTATATTTTTTGGTGGTTCCTTGCTTAATTCTTTACATAAGAAAGTATGTATAGGAGTGAAATATTGCTGTATAACCAAAGGTTATAGTAATGAAATCTGATTAAGCATTTGGTAAAAATTATAATGGTTGAAAGACATGAGGAATGTCTGATGCTAAGCAAATGCAATGAAATTTTTGATAGAACTTGCATATCTAAGGGCCAGTTACATATTATGTAATGTTCTAGGCAATCCTTTTCAGATTTTTAAAAGTCTTATCATTCGCTGTTGAGATATAAATGTTGCTGATGGGAATCTGTCAATCTGGAATTGTACAAAACAGTACGATGTTATTTAATAAAATTATGTCTATTATTATAACTTCCACTATTTCATAGAAGTCCCTTTTAAAAACTGTAGAGAAAGGTCAGGATTAACAGAGGCAGAAAGCAGTGTTAATTCTATCAGATTTCTGAAGGAGTCACTCCTTTAGAAAGTTTTGGTGATATTCTTCAAGGATTATTACAAATCAATTATTCCTCTGTCTGGAAGAAAATAGTGTCTGTAATGTGATTGCTATGTCAATACTAGTCGTGAACTATGTTTGGAAGCATGTAGAAATGCAAATTTCTACTACATGCTGAGTATTCACCCTGCAAGTAATGAATATTCACTTGACCCTTGTAACCTAACCTAATTACCCATAAAGCCACAGATAGATTTCACATGACCCCAAACTTTAAACTGTTAGCTGCTCCTTTGCCTGAGAATGAAGTGATAATGCAATTAATTGTGTACTAAAGCAGAAAAAGGTTGATCCCCAGTGATATGTCACTGAGGTGCATAACATGGGAAAAACTCAATAGTTTTGGAGAAATTCCGTTACATTTTTAATTATCTGCCTAAGGAGTGTAGGAGTCTTGTAAGCATCCTGCAAAATAATACCTACCCCATGCTTTAGCAGTATCAGCTGTAAGGCAGAGGAGGAAAATAAAATAGATAAAACAACCATAAGGGAAATCGAAAAAAGTCCCTTCACTTAGGCTTAAGCCAAGATAGTATGTGTTTATTTCCATTCTGTGCTTAAGATAAAATCCCTAATATTAGAGGATATGTGCCTGCATAAGACAGGAGTTAAAATTGATGAAAGGTCTCTTGATTTTATCTTCTATTTTGCTAGCGAGGCAAAGTTCTGACAAGTGAAATGCCCAAATGCTGCCAGCTCTAGCTAAGAGAAACAGAATCTGCATCATAGGAAATATTAGGAAAGCTGGAAATTGCATCTGTAATTTCTCTATTTTCATATCACATCTATATTTTGTAGGGAAGGATTTTGTCATCTCACTTTAATGACTAGGATTTGTTTCTATATGAGCAAAGATTATCTGGCCACATCGCCAATGACAGCAGGCAGCAGCTGGAGGTCAATAAAATTGTTTCAGAGTAGCATTCCTCATATTGGGCTTGCAGATGTACAAATATACATCTGCTTTTTCCTTTGCGGACTTGATTAGAAGATGATCTCCTGTTTTAAGGTGTAACTTCATGTTCCTCAGGAGGAATGCTTGTGGAGCTTGCTCCTAGCCCCTCCTTCAGTCTTCCTTGCTTGTTCTTTTTTGTTATAGTTTGGCTGCGGCTGGCAACAAAGCGCCACGCTGTCGCCCTGCCGCCCCTCCCCCCCCCCGCTGGGGGGCGG
>Ga0065711_1030250_pt1 | contig 33131 bp, 17 predicted proteins | sample Hoacrofraction12_FD_59098 | JGI IMG/M metagenome (GOLD analysis project Ga0065711, IMG submission 59098) | Hoatzin crop microbial communities from Cojedes, Venezuela - Epithelial fraction 12 v2 (version 2) | ecosystem: Host-associated > Birds > Digestive system > Esophagus > Crop | place...
CTCCTCTCCTCTCCTCTCCTCTCCTCTCCTCTCCTCTCCTCATATGAAATATTTTGGTGATTTGCCTCCTCTTGAGGATTTTCTTTCAAGTAATTGAAGAATCATTTTTCTCCAGATATTTTTCTTAAAAGTTTCCGTATAAAACCAAGTGAGCTGAAAGAAAAATTATATATTATACATGAAGAGAGTGGTGGACTTACAGATGAGCAGATAACAGCACTAAGAAGGTAATCTTTGTGGTTCAATTTTTTGTTTATACCATATAGTATATTTTGGAGAAGACATAATCTTACGCAAATAATGGGAAGTTCAGGAAAGATGTTATTGAGACATTGTATCTATGTTGACTGTGAATAGAATATTCGGGTTGCACACAGAAATCTCAGTCCTTGTAACTGAGATTTTAGAGTACTTCCCCAAAATATCACTTTTTCCTGTGTTGTGTAGGAAAGTGGATTGCAAGAAATGATAACGAATCTGACATGATTTTGAGAACTAATTACAAGGCACAGAGTTACTAAAAGAATAAGCTGTGGCAGTGAGCAGGTGTAACTTCATGAGAAAACTTCAAAACATCTATTAATACAGCCTTACCGTCTATCGTGGGATCAGAAATGAAAGATTTAAAATTGGTTTGGAGAGGAGAAAGGCAGCTGAGTGTTAAAGGAGCTTCATGAGATGATGGGATATGAAGAATGTCATTATTCCTGAGTGGCAGAGATTTGTGGGTTTAAAGCAGAATGCAAATTTCTGTATCATTAAAAAAAGTGCATTAGTATATTTAGAAAAGTAATATTTCAGGAGTGTAAGTGAACTATTGGCATGTGAAATTTGTAAGAACTGGATTGTATCTCTTGGAATCATTTAAGACATAGAAAGAAAGGAAAGAAGTGGGATCCTAGAGTGGTATTCTTATATATCCCACTCCTCATGTGGTGCTTGGGCCATTTTATTAAACACATGCATATGAAGGAAGTTTCCATGCTGCCCCAGTACTTTTTACCAGTTGTACCCTGCACTGGTGCACAGCAGATTATGAGCTAGTGAAAGGTGTATAGCCCCACTGAAGGTAATAGAGCTCTGTTGCCTTTCAAAAACTGACCTTAAAGGCTTTACTCCAAAAAGAAAGATCTCACTGCTGTACTGCTGTTTCTAAATGCAGTGATGGAATTGGTCAGGAGATAATTGCAGTGAAATGTCTTGGACATCGAGATTGCTCTCCAGATACTCATGCGGCTGTCTCTGGGGAAACTAATGGCTGAAGCTGGCAGGAGTGAGGCAAAGCTTCCAGTCCTGCAGCACAGCAGAGTGCTTGGGGTCTGGCCAGCCCCGCTTACAAGGGCAGCCTCTGCTCACGCCTCGGTTTGAGGGAAAACACTGAACACACTCTATTGTTCAAGCCCTAATACAGCACTGCAGATTCAGTCCAGGATCTCCACACTGTTGATATTGGTGTAACACTGCTGAGATCACTGATTTATAGCATCTGGGCTCTTTGCCATCAGATAATAATAATAATAATGTTGATGGCAATGAAGCTTGAAAGGTTTTATTTTTTCCCTGAAGATTTCAGAGTCTTCCTTTGATAGCAATAATGTGGAGGAAATTTTTCTGGCAGTGGAATGTGTAAGAGAGATTGCCTGTTGTATCGCTATATGCTACATAGGATCAAGGATTCTGTTGCTGGAATTCTTATTTATTGCCAAAATCTAGGAATGCATGTAGTGCAAGGAAGCCAATTTTTTCCACCCCAACAGTTTTATAAATGTTACTGAAATAGACGAAGTGCATTTCAGTATTGAGGGTTGGATTTCCAAGGCAGTTCAGTGTCTTAGAGCTCCCATGCAGACATCTCATGGAAGGGGTAGATGCTTAGCTTGAAACATCATCAATCAGAAGTTTTTCTTGTACCATGCACTATAGTAGAGTTGGAACGATACAAGTAGCAGGACACTTAGCAGTTTTGAAGACCTTTCCACTTGATTTAAGTGCCATGGTGGAAAATTTTACTGTTGAAGACTGTGGCCTCCAGTTAATTGAGAACCTTGGTTATGACAGGAGTTTAAACAGGATAGTCAGGGAGTTGAAAATTCATCTTTGCAAATTATAACTGTCATACTGTCTAAGCCTGAGCAGAAGGTCTAAATTCTACTATTGTAAAATGAAAAATTTTTAAAGACAAAACCCAGATTACATTTTTGAGACTGTGACCAGTAAGTAAAATCTGCTCGTGTGTCCAGTGAAGGTTAGTGGATGTGGTAGAATATTATTAGAAACTTCAGGACTTATTTTGATACAGAAACCTGTCCACAGTTCTCTGAATGATTCTCTAACCTGATGTCTTAAAATCAGTAGCAAAACACTCTTTGTCTCTACAAACTTCATTTTTCAGAACAGCTGGAGATTTTTCATTGCACAAATTCCATTAGAGTTGCAGTCATGTAAAAAGATATTTATGGAATGCATTCACAGATTCTTGTGCTTCTTTTTCTGTAGCTTCCATTGTTTAATGCTTTAAGATTTAAATCTTCTAGATAATCTGCAAGTTTCATTTCATGTACATAATACATTAAAACAATTTGATGGGACATCAAAATTCTGATTAAATAGATATTTGTTGTCAGCTTTAAAAAATGTTCTTTGAATTTGCTTAAAAAGTCAAACTATTTTTAACGATACATAAAAAACCTTTCATTTGCCAACAGATAACCTTTATTTTTGAATGAGAATTCATTTTTTTCTTAATGATGAAGGGTGATGAATGGAATATTTTGTATTCTGCTTTAAAATAGATTTAATAATTCAAAACCTAGCAATTATTCAACTGAAGTGTCATATTGAATTATTGACAACAGTAAAAAAAAAAAATCGTTGTTTGTCCTGTATTTAACATGCTAAAATCTTTATTTTTTCCATCTTTGAACAAATTTCCTTACTTTTAATGAAAATGTATATCTATCCCCATGAATGTTTAATCACACTTGCTACAAATTTAATAGGTTGTTTGCAGAGAAAGAAGAGAGTAGACCTGAATACTTATTTGAGATTCTTAACACTCCTTCTTGTATGTTAGCTATAACATCAATTTCATTTTTCTTCTTTAAGATATGCAATGAATTCCCAGAGTGTATCAGTCAGACAGGCAGGAAGATCTCCAAAGTAGTGGAACTGTGGTGGTGAGAGTTGATTTTTCCAAGTGGAGGCATGTTTAAAGACGTCAGTGTTCTAAAAATCTGTAGCTCTGGAGTACTGTGGGCGAATATTCTGTTACCTTACGCAGAAGGACAAAGGTTGAGGGTCTGTGTTACATGCTATTGCAACAAAAATGAGAAATGGATCTTGGAAGTGATGCAGCACTTAGAGAGAAAGAAACACCATTGCCTACTCTTGTTTCATGGGCAATTAAACAAGTTTTAGAGGTAGGAGTTGGTGAGAATGTGGGGACCACTGGTTAATCACACTACAGCATGAGTCTCTCCTTTCGTGCTAACTTTTGAAAAAAGTTATTGCTGGAGACAACCGTGGCCATAACTGCTTGAAAAGTGTATATTCTTTCGAGGTGCCTTTGAAAGGTTCATTCAGTGGATCTGCAGAGCATTTTTACTTTTCATCGTGTAGTTGGCTTAAAAGTCTATAAATTTCCAATGGTTAAAGAATAAATATGCAACATATAAAGCACAGTAAACAGTAAGAAATTCCGATGCATGAATGGGGGTGATTGGTTTATGTTACAACAATATAGAATGAATAGGAAAAGGATATCTAATTTTCATTTGCTGTTTTACAGATACTTGCCAACACCAAAGGACGCAGAAAGGTACCAGTCATTCAAGGGGTCTCCTTCAGAGCTGCATGTGGTTGATCAGTTTATGTTGGAGGTAAGCAGGCGCAGCATTAAAAGACACCATGTGCTCTTTCTAGTACACTTTCTGCTAGATAAAACCGCTACAGGAAGCTGGCGTTTGAAACTTAAATTCACAATCTCAGCCAGAATCAGTATAAGAAGATTTATGTGAGACAGAGTTGAGATAGGTAGATATTATGATGAGAACTCTGTGGATCTCTTTGCTTCTCCAAGTCACATGCTGTCCACTTCCTCCAAAGCAGGGGCTGATTTATTTTGAGTTAGAGTTCCACAACCTTTAAGCATAAAATTACATGCATTTAACTATTCTTGTTTACAATAAATCAGTGTAATTGATTTTAATAGTGTCTGTCCTTACTAGCATACAGTGTTTTCTTGAATTTGCATACGCAAATGATGCAGGTATGTGATTTTTGTATTTGCCATATTGTATCTACAGACTTAAGGCCCAGAATAAAATTAATAAAAGAGCACAGAAGTTAGGAAAATTATAGTGCAGCTGAATTAATAAATTATGAAAGATATATGTGCATATTTTGGTATAAACATGGCTTTTGATTCCTTTTCTATTTAATTCTATGCAGATGTGTAAAATCCCCCACTTGGGCCAGAGGTTGGATCTCCTGCTTACCATACGTGAGCTCCCTGTGAGCATGAGAGATTTGGAGCCTGTAAGTAAGATGACTCCTTCATAGTGTGTTTGTAATTAAAATCTAGCAGTTAGATAGTAGAGGGCCAAGTGGCCTCAATGCATTTCAAAGTACTGTAGTTGGGGAAGTTTTGTTCTGTTTTTTTTTCCTTTTTATTTTCTCCCCTATAGCAAAATATCTCATAGTCCATAATGTGAGCAATTCATAATGTAATAATCCAGGCAGCCTAGTGTGTTCAAAAAACATTTCATGGTACTGTTCAAAAGTAACAAGTAAAAAGGTTAAAAAAATTTAAAAAATATTTCCAGGTCATGTCTGTGATAGCCAAGGAATTGTAAATGACATGAAACTGTTGGAGACAGGCTATGTTTGAAATACAGTGGAATTGTCGGCTGATGCATTGGGAATGCTTTTGGGAATCCAGTTAATTTTACTGTGCTTTGTTAATGAAAGTATTCCAGAGTACTGGTTCAAAACAAAACAAAGTGAAAAAAAATGGAGACAAATGAGGGCTATGTTATGCAGGTATATATATGTTTGTGCATTTAATGTCATCCTTATCCCACTAAGGTTCAAGAAGCAGTTGGTAATGGGCCTGGCAGTGGAATAGGCATCCACAAAGGAAGGAGAAAAGAACAGGAATGGATTTTCAAATTTTTATTTGGGGTTGTTAAACTTTCCTCTTTCTTTGGCCAGTGATAAGACAGAAGCAAATTTCACCATTAATTTTCAATTCCTTTTGTGGGGAGGTTCTTGCCCCACAAGCTGGATCAAGCTAAAGTCATAGATACTTAGAGCAAGTTTATTTGACCGGCATCTCATAGACATTTACTATTTTCAGAAGCCTGAAAGAGGCTGTTCATCCTAAGGATTACAGCACTGAAATGAAATGTTGCAAACCAGAGATCAAGTCCCTTCCTGCCTTTTTCAGGATGACCTAGGGGTGGGGTGGGAGGGGTGCAAATAAACAGTGTTCCAGTCTCATGGACTGCATCTTCCTGTTCCAAACCGCTGCCTTACCTGCCAGGGTTTGTACACGCTTTCATTCAAAACAAAGTATTTCAACATGATTCTGTTTCTGTGAAAATATTTCACAGATTTTGCTCTCATTATGCATGGGAATGAAAACAAAATTTGAAAGTTCTGCAAGTCCAAGTTGCTATCTTTTGTCTGGTTGTGATTAAAACCATAGTAACAGTGAACAAAGCTCAGAAGATGAACAGATGGAAAACACCAGGGAGCTGCACAGATTTCTGACCCTACCTGCTGCAATGCTTCACCTTTGCTGTCCTCCACTGAAATCATATATTTGAATATTTGGAAGATATTATATATGCTGTTAGCTTTGAAGCATATTTAATGTTCATTGAAGAGCTGATTTGTTGTCTAAGTATTTTCTTACTTATGCAAGATTCACATGATTATAAAGCATAGATTACACATCTAAAATTCTATACAACAATCTGAATATTGGCTTTGAGCACCCTCTGGTCCTGTGATGTGCTATAAATGTTTTAACAACGGCTTTCAGCTCTCCCACATGTTTCATCCTTTCCCTGTTTTTAAATTCATGTGTTGGTGACTGATGACGAGAGGTGTGGTGCTAAAAAAATAAACATTTCCTAACTTAAATCAAAACCACCCCTTGTATCTATGGCCCAAGAAGGATGGTGGCTTCCCTGGGAAAACAGAAATTGATACTGAGTTCGATTACAGGAAATTATTTTCCTTCCTTGTGGGGAAACTGTGCTAAGAATTTTGATACGATAACTGTCTTCAGCTAGTAAAAACAGAATGGAGGGAGGTGAAGAATGGAGAACCCTACACTGCACTTTGGGCTATCTGCTTCCCCTGATGCCTGACATTTGGTGCAATCTGGTGAATTCAAACAGCAAAATACTTTTTCTTCAGAAGAATTTTTAAGAAGTGAGGTTGCAGTCATTTTGGCAGCCAGAAAGGATGTGACATACATCAGGGGCAGGGTCACAGTGCCAACACCTGCTTTATCTTGGTGGGAGGCTTTTAAGAGGTCCTTCCTGAAAACCCCTGGCCTGTTTCCCCAGGGAAGTTGAACAGGAAGGTATCCATCAGCTAAAGTGTGACTTGCTTCAGGTGGGGACGATGAGGCTTTTGGTAAAGGGAAGGTACAGGCACCACTAATTTACTCATATTTTTAATTTGAACTGAAGGAAGATTTGTGTGTTTCAGCTAATAAATCAGAAAATCCAAGCGAGTAAGCAGCTGCAATCCAGCCAGAAATTTGTCGCTGTCTTGGAGTATATTTTAGCCATTGGGAACCATTTAAATGAAAAGGCTGGAAAAGAGAAGGCTAAAGGATTTCGATTGTCATCTTTGACCAAAGTGAGTAAATATTTATCTTGCCATTAAAATCATCATATTATAAGGTATATTAGCCATTAGTATTAACTCAGTTTTGCCCTGAATGTGAGGAAAGGCAATCATTTTTAATGAGTAGCTAACATTTCAACATCTGCTCTTGGTTACACTAGAAACAAAATCCTGTTTAACAATGTATTCTTTAATGTGTGTTATAACAAGATGCATTTCCCCATCGTAGACAGCAGCCAGCGCTGGCTAGATGGGGGTGCTGTGGTGTTGAACACACCGTGTTTCTAATGAGGTAGAACATCAAAATGCGGACTGCCCTGATACTAAGATTCCCTGGCTAGAAGAGGCATCTGAGCTGCAGGCCCCTGGGTAGATTCAAGTTTGGATAAGTTTTATTTTGCAGTTCTGTGCAGAGCACTGTTGTATGAATCCTCTTCATTTCACTGTGGTCGGAGGCTGTAACTATGGCATTTCTTTTGTGGTAGTTGCACTTTTATGGCACTGGAATAATTTCTTAGTGCTACATTTTACTCTAATGCAAACGTCTTTGGCAACAAGTGGTACAATGCCATTTTAAGGTAAAGTTTCAAAAGAGGAGTGCTAATAAATTTGTGAATTCAAAGGGAGTGATATTTGCCTGCAACAGTTTTCACCTCCCAATCGTTGCCTTGCTGGATGATTGAATAGGGGATGAAGGTGGCAGTTGTGATCTTTACTCTTTCCTGGCAGAGATCTGCTGTGCAAGAAGCATCATCTAGCTTTTAGTTCTCTGTGTCTTCACTGACCTCCCTCTTGCGTGACATTAGACTGAGTTTTCCATTAGTTTTAAGGAAACTGTTTCCCCTCTTTGTCAGAATTTGTCATCAGAAAATGCTGCTACTGAGCACAGGGGTTTTTTTCCCCTCCTCTACCCAACAGTGGCAGAGCATCATATTCTTATCCTAAAAAGGAAGAAATAGATACAAATTTCCTAAGCTGCCTTGTACCTTTAACACTATTGTTAGATTATGCTTGATCTGTAAATAGAAGAGAGAAGGATTTTTATTTTGTTTTTGCAAGGTATCTTTCCCATCTGGAGACTTTAATATATGAGTGAGAGATTTATAACTCTAGTGACAATTCTGAGACACAACTTGCATTCTTTTCTTATATATATATATATAATCACCGTAATACCCCATCTATCACAATGAAAAATGCCTACAAAATCATTTTCTGCCACAGAGCATCTTCCCAGATTCAATTAAGGAACTTTACTACCTATGTGAACACAGTACACTGCTTTTAAGTGGAAAGGAATAATGACTGTGTTTGGAGGTCCAAAATCAGTTGCAATCAATTAGGATACCTTAAGTTCAAAAAGACCCATGTGAATAAGAAGACAGAAAAGAACAAGGAAGGTCAATGGATATAAAAGTGTAAAGCTGATCTTAAGAATGTCTGTGAAAGGGCAGATTGCAAAGGATAAGTTTAATTTCAATGTGTTTTCTATTCTTGTCAAATTTACCTGGGAGCTATCATCATCCCTGCTGTTTCTTTTCTTTTTATTTTTCTTTTTTTGTTTGTTTTTTTTTAGTATAATAGCTCAGTCTGTCAATTATTGCTCTATTCTATTTGCAGTTACCTCTGTTGCGAGGTAAGGAGAGGACGTTCACCTTGCTTCATGCCCTTGTGGAGCAGATCTTCTTACACGAGCCTGATTTGGCTAAATTTTCTCAGGAGTTGACAGAATTTGAAGCTGTTCCTGATGGTAAGAGGAGGGAGGGGAAAAAAATTCAACAAATAAAAAATGAAGTCCTTCAACTTCTGTGGAAACTCCCATCCTCACAATATGAATGATACTTACTAGCATTTTTTTCCCCTCTCTGTTTCCTTCCAGCTTCCATGAAAGGCCTCAGTGCTGAAGTTGATGGTACGTAAATGGGGTTTCTAAATTAGGAGAAAGATTTTCATATGTTGTGCAGTCATTTGGAACAGGTTTTCATTGTGCTTCTGTAGTTTGCAATGAGAAGTAAAGGTTCAAAACATTGAAGTAAATTGTTGCTATGGTGATACTTACCCTGCCATGTTACTGTGCAGAATTTTTTTAAAAAAGAAATATTAAAGTGTGTACAGGTGGTTTAGAAATATAAAAAAAATATACTGCCCATGGTAAATAGAGTTTATCATAAACTACAAATTTTAAGTGATATAAGTGCTTCATCAAAGTCACAGCTGTAGCGGAGTCTCTGTGAGCACGGAATGCAGCAAGAGAAAACTTCCTACAGTTCGGTCCTGAAGTTCAAGAATTTCTTTGAACCAAACTGGTGTCCTTCTCTAGAAAGGAGTCCAACACCAGTGGAGTCGATAGGAGGGAACAGAATAAGGTTGTTCAAATGTAAAGTAGACTTTGGGAGACATTTACAACTTACCATTCAACAGGATCACAAGGTGACCAGTGAATTCAATGGATTTTATACCCTTTGAGAGCTGAGAGAGAACGTGTATGAGTGGATGAAAATTACTAGTATAGTGTTGAAAGTTTATAAAAAAGCTATCTTTTAAAAATATGGCATGAGTGTTCACTGTAACTACAGACCAATATATCTGATTTCAGCCTTTGATAACACACCCGAATGATAGTTGCTCTCAGCTTTCAGTCTGAAAAACCCTTGCTCCTAATCTGCTGGGCTTTGGGTGTCAGCCAGGCATGTAGCTTGAGGCTACAAAAGTGGTTTTTTAGTCTGTTCCAAGATATTCCAATCAACTTTTTAGGAGACATACATAACTAATAATAACACTGTTTGCCTTCAATCTCTTTTATTCTTTGGGGACAATGTTGGTAGCAATTCAAAATCACTAAATATTACAAATACAGTTTGGAAAGTCATGGGTAAAATGATACAATAGACACGGTACCAGAAACTGTTTGGAACCATCAAAGGAGGTGAATTATAGGAACTGGAGGAGATTGACCGGCCACTTCGCTCCATGGATTCCTGATGGGTCCAGCGTAGATCACTTATCTTCTGAGTCCTGTTTTCCATGACAGAGAGGGAAGGAGATGGACCAAAAGCCACTGAATGAGCCTTTTTCACTATGTATTCCAAGGCACATCCTGGGGCTCATCTGCTGCACGTATTGCACGAGGACGAGGGGAGGAAGATGCTAGACTGCAGCCCGGGTCAATTCAGGACTGAGCACCTGGAGCCAATGCTGGATCCTCTTCTCCCCCCATTTCACACCACGAGAGGTCCCATGGCAGCAGTCTGATGTAGTGCTTATTGCCAACTGACAAGATTTTTTACTGTTACATAGAGTAGAATTTTTGTTCTTTTATCTTTAAAGGAACCCTGAACTTTCTACACAAAAATGTGCATTTGAAGAATGTATTTTCATTGCTAATCCCAATGCTCAAAGCTAGGAAAGGTCAAATTTACGGCTGCTGCATAACCATACTATTGACCTCTTCATTATTCTGCAGTTGCTTGTGAAGTGATCACATACTACTTTTTCCCATAAGACCCATGCCTCATATAGGATTTCTATTTAAAAACAGAAAGTTAATATTCCTAGATGAACATATTATAGATCCATATTCTCCTAAATTTTCCGTGTGTCCTGGATTAGACATTTGCAGTCCTTTGGACACAATGGCATGCTAGCGAAATTTCTCATTTTCTTTCTCTTTTGTTAGTTTTAAAAAGAGAATTGGAAAATGTTATTCAGTGCAGGCGGCTTATTAAACTCAAGACAATCAAGGCAACACCCCAGGAGTCACAGTTCTGCAAGGAACTAAAGGTAATGATATCACAACTGTATTGTGGGCTGGAGGTACAAGATGAGTAACCCGCTTAGTTTGTGCTGAGTCCTGTCCTGAGAAGCGGGTCAGGAGCGTTGAAGGGAAAGTGGCCTTTTATTCCCCTCTGACAGTGTCTCATGCCATAAGCTGCAGAATGGGAAAGGCTTTTCAGAGTTTCTTCATCTCCTGCTTTTGCTTCACAGGCACATGGGCTGGAATGGATAAGGAACAGGTAGCCCCACTGTTGCCCATAATAAACAATTTGGAATAATAGCACTTTTAGAGCATATATGAATTTGTAATAACTTCCTCTCCCTCAGACAGAAGGGAAAATAGCGTAGATAATCATAGAATAATTTGGGTTGGAAAAGACCTTTAAGATCGTCGAGTCCAACCGTAAACCTAACACTGCCAAGTCCACCACTAAACCATGTCCCTAAGTGCCACATCTACACCTCTTTTAAATACCTCCAGGGATGGTGACTCAACCACTTCCATGGGCAGCCTGTTCCAGAGCTTGATGACACTTTCAGTGAAGAAATTTTTCCCAATACCCAATCTAAACCTCCCCTGGTGCAACTTGAGGCCATTTTCGCTCATCCTATGACTTGTCACTTGGGACAAAAGACCATTCAAGAAACATCATCCAAATAGTGATTGTGACTAAATTGGGAGTATAGGTTGATCTAAAATGATTCTGCCCACGCTAGTGGCAGAGCAATGTGGGTTGGAGGACACAACGGAGAGGTAACTGAGCAGGCTGTAGGGAGCCCACTTCTGCCCAAGAGTCAGCAGAGCCAAACACAGTAGGCTTTTTAGCTCAAGTACAGAGAAGTTAACTAACTCTTGAGAGCACTGTTGTGCTAGTTGTGAATAGGGCTGTTTCCAGTGAAGGCACTCCCCATTCTGTGGTGGGGACATGTTCATCTCTGCTGTCCCGGGTATCTTCATGATGTGCTTCATTTGGTAGTGTTGGCATCTGCTCAATCCATAAGTTTCCTTCTCCCTTGGAACAGCTCAATAGTGTGCTTCTTCAATGCATATTTATTTGTCAAAAATGTATATGTTACGTAGGAACCATGGTTAAGAAATTTTATTTCAATAATTAAGTTTCTAAGACCCAGTTTCTGCCTCCTTAAGAACTAGTAACTGTGTTTAATTCAAATGCAAAAAGGCTAGACTATGCCAAACACGGGTGGAAATTAGGACCTTATGGTGCTTATCTAGTTCTGTCATTTTTAACAGAATTAGGTAGTGTCATTGGATGATACAATAAAAAATTCTCTAACAGTGACGTTTCTTTTTTTTTGTCTTTGATGTCTTCATACTTGTAAGGAAATCTGTGTGCTTGATGTATGCTTATCTTTTGTGAAATGTGAACTTTTTGTGACATGAAAATTTTGATTTGAATTATCTTGTTTTCACTGCTGTTCAATTTCTGCTTTAATGCTATGCTCCTATACCAAATTAAGAAGTTTTATTTTATTACAGGATTTAATTCAGAAATATGAAGGGGATCTATCCCAGCTGTCAAAAAGATGTGATGAAATGAAGAAGCTTTATAGCAACATATTGGTACATATCATACTAAAATGCAATGAAAAGAAATCTACACTTCTTGGGAAAAAAAAAAAAAGGAAGAAAGAAGTTCAAGAAGTTCCCGTGCTTTCACATGCTTTATAGTGGAAACTGAAAAAAAAAAATCACATCTAACCATGGTGGAATATTTTGAATGAAAATCTGGCCCAAATATCAGAAAGAAAAGTAGAAGTTCAGCAACTTTATAAATTCACTGAGTTTAACTTTTGAATGTTTTCAATGTGTTATAGAAAACGTGTTGTGGAAAACTGCATGTTTTCTGGTTCCTATCAGCAATCGTGTCTTTGGCTGGTAGGCAGCTGCAAATCTGCTGTTACTTGGGCTTTGGGCTTTTTCTAGTGTCAAGCTTATAGTTCAGGGCATTGATTTAGCTACTGCTATTTGAGTAGGAGGGAGACCAAGGTAGAGATGTTAGTGGCAGCACAGATCTAAAAAACAACAGAGCAGAAAGGAAGCTCCACAGGCAGAAGATTTCTGATAAAGAAACTGTCTGTTCTTGTTTGTTCCTATTAGATTCACCCACTCTTGCACTGGAGAAGCACCTAATTTTCTCAATCATTTTTTTGTCTGAACAGAAGCAACACATCTAGGTCCAATACACTAGAAAATGTTTTTTGGGTCAGAGGGTCACACCAGAGGGAATGATAAAAGCTCCACACTGCAATTTTAACAACATAGCATGTAGATTCCTCGTTTAGTACAATGTTCTTGGAGCGTGATAGAAATTCAGGAGGTCTCTGCTATGGTAACGGTGTTCTCTGGCAGAATAGTCACTCAAAGAGGTTGTAAGGAAAGGGACAGATTTGCTGAAATGTGGTGTTAATCCCTGAAACTGGAATAATTTCCTGGCCCTGGGGTTAGGACATGGCTTTAAGTGGTGTGTTTCTTTCTTTTTTTCCCCCCTTTTTTATGAGGGGGAGAGATTAGAAATAGAGAAGTTTTGTGATAGGCAAATGTTACACAGAACATGTAGCCAGGAAGAGTTTTGGGGACCTATCTGAACAGACATTGAAAATTACCAAGATGTTTAACCAAGGAAATTAAATTAGTAATGTTTTACTAAAAGTAGTATTGTAACAATGTGCAAGGGTTTCTTTGTGTTGCTTGCAGCCTTCACAAATGGGAAAAATGCCTCAGTATAGGATAGCAAGCCAAATTGTATGTAGCACATGGACAAGGAACTCTGTCCCAAGCCTTCAAAAGAGGTTGAAGGATTGGGATAAAGCAAGAAGAAACAAAGAATAAAATAGTGTAAATGAGAGAATCAACAATTGAGTTAAATGAGTGGAAATGGTTGAAAAGTATTCACCAAATTTAAAAGCGGGGAGATTTCTGTTGTAAAACCTTTGGGTGGGACACTTCTTGCATGGGGTATGGAAGAATTGGACCCATTTTACCTAAAAGTCCTCTTCAGAAGGAGTTAGTGTTGTGGGGCTGGTCCTGCTTGCAGAGCTGTGTCATGCCCAGTGAGGGCTGGATGTGCCCTCCTGCGTGTGTGTACGCTGCCATACACCTTCTGTACGGACATGGTTTCTCTCCAGCTGCGCACATTCAGCTAGGAGGCAATACACGCGTGGTGCTGTGCTGCAGATAGCTGTGCGAGGGTCTTTTCTTTCCTTTCTTGTATTGGAAACTCTCATCTAAGACTCTTATTTGCATCTGAAGAGGATTTCATTTTCCACGTAGCTAGAACTTTCCTTAAGTTTTAACCCAGCTGCTTTTTGCCCTCCCTTCCCCATTGTTCTTGAAAGTTAGGCGTTCGATATATTTCTCTCCATTAGAATGGATTTTTTTTCTTCTGAATAATGTTATTGCTAGGCAGATCTTTTTACATATTTATAAATCAGCAAAAATGTAAAGCAAATACAAAATAGGATGAGTGATCAAAGACCAGGCTATCATCTCAACAGCACTAGGAAGGTGTAGCCCAGCTTACCTGGGGGAGTATCTGATCTGGAAATGTGTTGTAGGTAGCCATGGAAATCGTGTTGCACATAGAACAAAAATCCACAGGCCTACCTTTATGATTTTATATTCTGCTTATAAAATCAATAATGACCTTGGCATGTGACACTTCTATGGAATGAACAATAATTTGGGATAACTGCCTGTGGTATAGCTGTGGGCTATCAACTCCTCACAGATGGTCATTCGCTCCAGGAAATGCCTCTCTCATTACTGTTTAACTCATGGTACACCATGGGTGAGTGGCAAGGAATGCCAGAGATCAAGGGCTTGGAGCACCCAGGAGGTGCAATTAGGAACACAACAGGCAAAACTATTAATCAGGTGTCACTGGTAAATGTTAAAGTTTTTGTGACTGGAATATATGTGGGTGGTTTCTTTTACTGTGCTTCTGATTTCCAGGCAGAGGGTGTGCTCGCAAGAAGGTGTTAGACGATGCCCAGGTGAACATGTTTAGATAACGACAGTCACTTGTCCAGACCTTTCCCTATATTCCAGTTGCAATCTGAGATACTGAAATACAGCTACATTGCTGTTCAGCTTTGGGAGTGCTGTATCCCCCAGTTACAGAGTGGTGCTCAATTACAACCAAGATAAGAACTTTTAGCAGCACAAGATGCCTTTTCAAACTTTTTGATGAAGCCTTTGGAACATGTTCTCTAGATTTATTCTGCTCATTTAGAAAGCTGTTGCAGGCAGAGTTACATTCTTTAACTCACTGTTCCCATTAAGGACGAATCTTTGAAAATGATGACAAACCTCTTGAATTAAACCTTGGCAACAGATTTAATATCAAAAATCCTTGCCTATCCTAGAGCTGCAGAACCTATGTGGAAGTGATTTTAGCTAATGCAGAAATCCCTCTCCTCGTACTGAACTTTGTAGTACGACTGCCTTTCACCTCTTGTTTTATAGCAGAGCAGACATGATGCCGATATTTTTCAAGTCTTCTTCTAAAACTTTCCATCTGTTCACATTTTTCAGGTGAAGCAAAGAAGAGAACAGGGAAAGGTGGCTCTTTCATGAATTACTTTTTCTCTAAAAATGTCTGCTTCCTTATGTATATTTTTGTTTGTTTGCAAAGCAAAATGACAGAAAAGGAAACGTTTTGTCTTGAATGTGCTGCTACTGTTCCCACTGTCGAATATAAACAATTTCCCTGATATACTCATTTCCTTTTATGAATGGATTCATCTAACAAATTGCAGAGCCAGGAAGCTTCATGATTTCCTGATTTTTCTCCTCGTTAGCTGGAGATCTCTAGTCCAGCCGGAGAGACTGGGTATACAGAAATCCAGGTTACTGAGGTAATTCTATGACAGCCTCTTGGGCCAGTTCCACTTGGGATGTTTTGGATCTCAGCCTGATGGAGATTTTACCCAGCTCTAAGTTTGCTAATTATTAATAATAATAGTGAAGGAATTTAACTTGTCTTTTGATCTTTTAATTTCATGAATATCCTGGACATGGTTTAGATTACTTGTACTTACTAATATTAAATATTCTTCTCTTTCAAATTTATAGGTAAAATTTGGGGAGCCTCAAGACCTAGACTCTCAGGAGCTATTTGGATGGATATCTTCATTCATTAGTGGATTTAGGAAGGCCTGTGCTGAAGTTATGCCATAAGGACAACATATATCATATAAAGAGGTGAGGGAAAGAAAAGTCCAGGAAACAAAGTTTAAGTTAATTGGTTTGAAAGTTTACCTACTAGTAAGTAGCACATACACAGTATATAGTTTGTACATTAGTACACCTTGATTTGAAGAGATATTTGATTTATAATGTGTAGTTCTGCAAGTGGTAATTGACCTGTAAGATCACTGATTGCTTATGAGCCTCTCCCTTATTTTCTCTGACGTACGTGCTTTTGTACCTTGAGACGCTGGTATTTTTAGAAGGGAGACACTTTTGACTTTTTATAATTTTGCTTTTTAATCTTTTCATTTGATACCCAGTCTTCTGACTGAGTTTGAAGTATTACTTTCAATGAATAAGTTTTTGTATGGTGATCTAATTTTTAATTATTTTTGCTGTAGTTTTCTGAATAATACTTCACAAGTTTTACAATGAAATGGGGAGCTGTTACCCACAGAGGAGAATGATTGGCAAAAATTTTTGTTTGTTTTTCTGCTATTAAAGTATTGCTGCCTGAGTATGTAATGGAGAAAGAGTCTGGCTGGGTGTTTTTTTTTCCCAAAGCAGTACAATAAAACAGTGCATTTTATGGCTAATAGCATGAGTTCAGGTAAAATACTATAGAATTCAATCAATATGTGAGATTTGCATTATCAGGAAGAAAAAAATATCAGAGAAGCAAAATAAAAACATGTCATGAGGCATCTAAGTAATGGAAACTGGAGGTAATTATCCATGGTTTTCAATAGAGAAAATACTTCTATTGCATTTGTTAGCTGGTACATATTTTTAATTAGAATAATTATCTGGAGCCTAAATATATGAGAAGGAAAGCAGGCCTATAAATGCAAAGACAAAATGGATGTATTTAACACTAAAAGCAGAAAATAGTTCTAAAAGATCACTGATAAAATTTGACATTTTCTCTACCAGTTTTGAAAACAGTGTTGTTTGAGGAAAAGTGTATTACCTGACTCATTTTAGGTCTGACTGCCCAGGCCTCACAGTGTTTGGGCTTTCATGGAAATGCTAAACAGTCTCCCTGACTTCAGTACTAAAAGGAGTTAGGGCTTACCATCTGAAAGGCTTAGATGCTCTTACATCTAAAATTTACATTATTATAACTGCTGGCATATAAAATTAATCTATATCCAAAATTTCATTTGCTGCTCCAGATGTGACCACTGCTGAACATCTGAGTTTTTAGAGAAAGTTCCAGTAAAGAGTCCGGGCAGCTAGCTGCTGCAATACCTAGATTTGTAGTGCTGGTCATGTCAGACAGTGAAAGACAAACACCAGGAATGTCGAGACACTTGGACACTGACTGGAAAGCGGGAATAACTTGGCTCGGTATTTTGAAGGGCATCTCAGACTGCTGTTCCTGGGAGCTTACAGCTTCTGATGTGCCACGACTGGCAGCATACCCCTATGTGAAAAGGCAGAGACGTGTTCCTGCAGCTAATGTGTCTGTCACCAAAGACAAGGGCTTCATTTTACATCAACCTCGGCAACTCTGCTCAGGGAAGGGGATGCGGCTGAACCCCTGCTCTCCATGGGTGCTCCTGTTTGGAAGCTGAATCTGGTCCCGAGGGCAGGTGCTCACAACTTCAGTTTCAAAGAAGGGAGCAGGGATAAATGCTCTTTTAAATTGATAGTTCCCAACTCTATTTTGAGGAGTCACCGAGGAAGTGGAATCCTGCCCTGAAGGATTCAAATCTGTAGAATACTCCTCTTACAGGGGTGCTCTGGCCAAAAGGTGTGCTGAGCAGGCAGCATCTAATTTCTGGCCAGTGCATGATAACTCCAGGGAAATGTCTTCTAACAGCAGGCATCAGGTGTTAAGCAAGTACACTGATGAGCAAAGAAGCAAGTGCTCTTCCAGCTTTGTGAGGAGCAATCCTGGTGCCAGCTGTGAATGCCGATGGGCCTCACTGTTTAACTTCTCTGCCTTAAATCCACCCTTCATCTTAGAGGATGTCTAAACGGATCTTTGAGGAAGAGGCTCAACAGACTAAGTATTTAGTATTCTTAATACCACCTTCCAGGCACCTACGTCTCATATATAGAAACTCTCTGGTGTGAGGTTGAGGAATCCTGAACTAGTGCTCTGCATTGCAGCAGCAGCAAAGTACCCAGTGGGTCCCGTCAGCCTTGCAGTGCCAGGGTCCCTGCCACCCGTAAGCTCTCGCTTGTCTGCGCTAACAAAGTGCGTCGTTCGGGCTTCTCAACAGTCTTGTCGGGACTGTGCTTCCAGTTAAGAACATGTGGTCATGCTTCTCAGAGGCAAAAGGAATAAAACAAAAAACAAATAGAAAAATTAGTGCCCCTGATACTTATTTTACAGAAAATTATTTACAGAAGCAAATAAAGGGATTTAATTTTACAGAAAACATATTGGCTATATTTGCCTCAAATCAGCATCAGAGCAGTGACATCTGGTTGACGCTGAAGTCAGTGGCACCTATCTATGTGTCAGGAGCTAAGCTTACATCACTCATTTCTGATTGAAAGAGAAAAATTAAATTACTTTAATGTCTTGCATCTCTATACCCCAATGCCCTATACAGTGCAAGTACATGCACTGTAAACAACACTTGCAGTTTTTGATGTGCCGTTACTGCTCCAAAATCTGAAGCATCTTCATTTATATGTGAATCATGTAAGATAATCCTGAATACAAGTGCCATTTCCATGGTATCAAGATCCCTGCATCCCTGAACAGCATTCGTGATGGTCATGATAAGTTTCATGTTTTTCTACCATTACCTTAGCTCAGGAGTCCTGGGAAGTCTCTTTTAACTAAATAGATTTTTCTCTCTTTTTTTTCCATGACTCACTTTTTTCCCCCAGTCTTTTTTCTCTATTATTATATCTAACAGCTTGTACTTGTTTTATAGCTCAGCTGGCGTGGCCTCTTCCAATTAAAAATATATTCTACACAGTAGTCGATATCTGTGTCTTTGTGTGAATATCCTGGAGCATTAATTTAAAAAATTAATGTCCAAATACCTTCTTGGCAAGAAGTTCTAGCCCCTTCAGAGAGCATGAAGCTTTCCTATGGAGTGGGGCTTACTGAAGAGATGTGTTTCAATTGTCTCAAGCTATTTCTTCAGTGCCTGTGAGTTTCAGAGACTTCCTGATTTACACGTAAAAAAAAAAATAAATACACCTTGTTCCCTACCTCATTCTTTTTTCCCAAGTGTTATTTTGCATAAGACTGGCTTATTCTAGTCTCTTAGAGTTGACTGTATTACTAAGTTTAGTGGTATAAAGAATAACAGTTGCTACACCTCAACATTTCTTCGGAGGTATATAGACAAACTCTGAGTCTCTGTGTGGATAATGTCTATGGAATCTTCTTCAGCAGCTGACAATTTTATCCTGCAAACCTGTAGTCGTAAAACTCAAAGCGTCAGGCGGGCCTTCTGTTTGTGGAAACTAATACAATTGGGAGCACTCTGATGAGTAGCAACCTGAAAGAACTGTAGTAATTTTACATCTGGGTTATTTGTTTCCCTACAAAAACCACAAAGCTGACATTTGGCATATTAGGAAATATGAAAGCTTAATGATGATGTTATATAGGTAGTTCTGCTCAGTAAAATTCATCTCAATATTCGGTTGTGTGAAGTAAGGCTGTGGGTCAGATGCTGTGCTGATTTTTTTTTCAAGACAGCTCAGCTGTGTAAGAAGTGCTTGCTCCAGAAGGAAACAGAGGTCCCTTTTGAAAGTTTATTTCCTTAAAATGCCCACTACTGGTAGTATGTGCAGCACTTCAGCGGGAACAGGAAAGAAAATTTCTGGATCGCATATTAAACATTAATTGTCTCTAGCAAAAATGTGACTGAGAGAACCCCTGGGCTCTGGGATTGGAGCTCCCCATAGAAATCTCTGACTTCATCTGCCTGCCCAGTGTATTCAAATCTGTCCTGAGAAATGCTGTGAGAAATGGAGCTCCTATAGACATGGGTCACGGAATTGACTTGAGCTCCCAGAGGGGCTAGTGTTACACGTGTACCAGCACTCACAAGGGTTTTCTAAGAATTCATGGTTTGAAACATAAAGATCTTCCCCCAGAGGCAGAAATTTCCCAGAGTTTCCTCAAACTGAAAATGTAAAGAGCCGAGATTATCCAATGCTGGACTCAGTGGAAAAAAATTAACTTTCATAAACAGACAATTATATCCTAGGACAGTGGCTGAATTTTGCTTTCCAGTTTTCCTTTTCTTTTTCTTTCTTATTTGAACTGGCAGAAGACCAGGCGATAGGCAGAGTGCGCCTGCTAATTTGTATAAATGAGCAGTAAAGTGAAAATAAAAATTGTGGTCACTTGGAACGTGTTCTATGCATAACAGCTTTGAAGTCACTTATGTATGCTGGTCTTCTAGTTGGAATTAATGCTTTTCAAATACAAACACCAAGTGCAGGAGAAGAAAAAAATTGTGTTAGACAAGTGAATAAAATCATGGGGGTCTCTAAAAGGGAACCTGTTGGGCACTCACTGTACAACAACCAAAGCCTGAAAGTATTCTTAGAAAATACTCACTCCTGTGCTTAAGAAGTTGCTGCTAATGATGACTCCGAAGAACCACAAACAAATTTCAAGCTGCTCGCCTTGAAGAAGAATATATTAAAAAATTCAAACTGAGGGGCTGCTTTGACGAAGTGCTGAGGTGCTCTGACTCAAACAGGGACTCAAAAATCTCTTGGTGAGATCCTTCCCTGCATCAGCAGGGAAGTACAGAAGTTTTGCTGTGGATATTCATAGAACCAAGATTCCATTCCCTGATTTGAAAGACATTTGCAGACTACCAAAATGCTCAACTATTAAGTTTTCTCACCAAACTAAATGCTAATATTCCTTTTTTTCACTGTTGCTGCTCACTACCCAAGTAGAATGTACCAAAAGTTGAACTGTCTACTTTATTCCCAGAGTAACAAAGAAGGGGGAGCCTTTTAAGGAAAACTCTAACTCAGACTTCTGCAGGTATGAATGCTTTGTGCAAAGAAGATTTTATTTAGCATTAAATGGAGTATTTCACATCACAGCATATTACTGCAGCTGACGTGATACATCTAAGAAGCAGACTGCACTTTCTTTTTCTGTCTGAATATGAGAAAGAACTTCTTCATTCTGAGGGTGACAGAGCCCTGGAACAGGCTGCCCAGGGAGGTTGTGGATTCTCCTTCTCTGGAGATATTCAAGACCCGCCTGGACAAGGTCCTGTGCAGCCTGCTCTGGGTGACCCTGCAGGAGGGTTGGACTAGGTGACCCACAGAGGTCCCTTCCAACCCCAAACATTCTGTGATTCTTGAGTATACATTGAAATGACTGCAGAGATTGCTAAATGTGCTTAATCCTTACACTTGCTGCCTGTTTACCCAGGGGTGAATTTTGCCCGTTGAAACTATTTTAGACAAGGACAATCAGCAGTAACTAAACAACAGAAAATTACAAAGTAGGTAAGTATTGCTTTAAGATCATTTTACAGATAAGACATTTGAAACAACAGGTTTCAGATGCAGATTTTAAATCTCGGGATGCAATTTAAAAATGTTACATTGTGTTTTGAAACATAAAGAAGTGACTCTCTTTTGCTTGCACAAAGATGAATAACTGGTGATGTATGCTATGGTGATGCCATTTGCTCACAAGCATTGCACTGAAAAAAAGAAAATAACCCCAAAGGTTATTGTCCATAAAGATTAACTATTGATGAGCATATTTATACAAAATTATTCTCATAGCTCCTAGAAATTTTCCTGAACAAGCTCTATAGGACTTGGCCTGAAATGATGGAATTATAAATAGCAATTTGCTCAACTCAGTTTCAAAACAGGAACTTTTCTCAGCCAGTAAATAATTCCCAGATAATATCCTAAGTTGCTGTCATTAATGCTTAAATTGAAGTTTGTTATTTGGAATTCTGCCATTTAAAACAATCTTATGTCTCACTTTGTTGTCAGGAATTAAGCTGATTAGGAAAATTAAAACCAACCAAAATCCTTTTGATTATGGATTTACTGAACTTGCCCTGCGAAAGGACAATCCGGCTGTGGTGGCTCTGCTCTACAAGCTAAAGTACAGCTCTGGCTGCATTTGATGAAACAGCCATGTGGAGCCAGCCTGCAGTGCGCCGAGCTGATGGACGCTCCTCTGGCTCTCGCAACTTCTCATTTAGAGGCACTGATTGTACCATATCCGTGCGGGTGTGCTGTGCAAAACAGACATTTCAGGGAATGAAATGTAGAAAACAGTTGTGATTCATTTCAATTGCTCCCACCTCTTTCTCTTGCAGCCGTGCAAAAAACATCAAGTGTTATTGAGCTGCGCAGAGAAAATGACTGTCTCGAGATTGGGACAGTCAGTTGGAAGGAGGAAACCTAAGTGCCAGTCACTATTTCAAGAAATATTTGGGTTTTTTTGTACTGAAAACCTGATGGTTAAAATGAAGAGCTGCCATTGGTACAGAGGACAGAGTTCCACCTGCCTCTGTTCAGAACAAGGCTGTGGGCTATAGACTGAAGAGCTAGAACCCCTAAAGCCTGATTTCTATGAATGTGGTGACGACACTTAGATTTTGGATCCAGTTCTGGGGGTCAAATGCACAAAAGTTATGCAAAGCCTGTGTTTTAGGTGTGTAAATCTTTTCTATCAATTTGTCTCTCCCTTTCTGCAAGCAGGGAGGCTGTTCCGACACCCTCCTCAAAGGGCTGGACTACATGCAAAAAAAAGCTTCTGTGTTAAAGCTTTTTATCTGAATCCTTTGAGACTCAGATAATAGCTTATTATCATTCATTTGATGAAGTCATCCTGTGGAAAAAGTTTGAGCAGCCATAGAGAAAGCCCAACTCAATGCAGTCAGTGAAATTTTTGTACCTGTTGCAAGAGAGCCAATGTTTCAAGCTGAAAATCCCATAGACTGGGATTGGCATAAAGCTGGGAAACAGCATACCGCTTGTTCTTTCATTATTAAGAAATGACTCTTGGAATGGGAGTATCAGGGAAGGACACCCATGTCACATACTTTGACTGCAGAGTGACTAATGAACCCTATCACCTCTTCAGAAGCACTCAGTGTTTGGACATTTGCTTAATTTTCTTTTTGGTCCCCCTAGTATTTCTTTCACTTCTTTTGGTAGCTTCATTGCAAGGAAAAAAGAAAAAAAAAAGAGTTTTAGCAGAATCAGAGAATGGTGGGGGCTAGAAGGCACCTCTGGAAGTCATCTAGTCCAGAGCAGGGTGCCCAAGACCATGTCCAGTTTTTGAGTATCTCTGATGATGGAGGAGATGGAGAGTTCACAATTTGTTGGCGAGTTTAACATTTCTAGTGAATGTTAGCTGAGGACAAAAGAAACATAAAATGTGAGCTCAAGAGTCTCATTTCCTTAAGAAAGTGGATTAAAAATATGACAACACATTGTCACTTGGGAAAGACATCTACCAGCCAAGGGAGAGAAATTGGTGGATTTGATGGACTTGATTCCTTAGCTGTGAAATGTATGTATTGTTTTCTTCCTTGCATGTTTTTAGAATATTCACTACCACAAAAATAGCTAATAGGTATTTATTGTTCTTGACAGCTTCGCTTGGACAGAATCAGAGAGGTCTGGTTAAAAATTACTCAGTGACATGTCCAAGAAATTATTCAAACTTAATGGAAAAATGCTTTTAAAAGACTCGATCTTTTTCCATCCCAGAGGTGGTTGTGGTTCACCTATAAGAAGTTCTAGATTACATAGAGTTAATTATACAATGTTGGGGTCCTCTGGGATGTAGTTGCTTTCCTTAGAAATTTAGAGGGGGTTTGAAGGAGGACTTCTAACCCAGCTCTTGCAGTGCTGGGTGTTTCCATGGCTGATCATCTTCAGTGGTATCATCTTGTTTGGCCCTCAATGGTAAGTGCGTGGTTTCCAGGATACTTTCTGTGGCCATGGTTTGTAAAGGATCACACAGGCTTTACCAATAATAATAGCAATAAGTGCTATTCATGAGCAGTTACGAGAATTTACCTTTCGGATAAAGGGACAAGCCTTGCAGGGCTCATAGGGAATGTGTTTTACCCTTCATGTTGCTGGTACAATTTTCAGATTAAGAAAGGATGGAAGATGGAAAAATTAATTTAATGCTTCTGTACTGCAGTAGTGATGTATGCACAGCACAGAGGAACACTGCAAATGTGCTTTATAGAGGGCTGAGAGTGCTGAAAAATAAGGATGTATCTAACATGATCTTAATATTTTATTCAAACTTCAGGGTTTGGGGATTTTTTGTGCCTAACCGTATCTGATACTTCAACAGGCGTATTTGGAGGAGTCTAGTACCAACGTCTGGGGAATGACTGCTTATATATGGGTGTCTCTTGCAAAAAAACCCAATACAAACAAAAAATAACAAAGCAAAACATTGTAATCCCCACTGGTTTTCTTGCCACGTACTTTCTGTGACAAGAGCAGCTTTAAGCATTTATAGGGACACACAAACAGAAAGCTCAAACTTGAAATCATTTAAACTATGTTTTAAATACCTGGCAAAGGAAAAAAATGCTCTTCTATTAGGATTCTGTTTCAGAGAGATGCAGGAGAAGCACTAGTTAGGCTTGCTGCAGGCAAGTAAACATTGGAAGAAAGTCTTGCATTGTTTTGCTTTGATTAGAAATCTTCACAATATTTAACCAGATTAATCAATTCCTACCTGCTACAAAGGTTAAGCTGCTTGTACTTCCTGTTTGTCTCTAAATATGTTGCTAACTCACAGCTGAACATTATTACACCAACTAATGATGTTGGAGATAAATTAAAAAAAAACAAACCCAAGCATCCTTTCTTCTAAAACGGTCTATTAAGCTTTACTTCCAGACCTCTTTGGATAATGGTACAAATACAAGAGAAGGTGAAATTTGGCCCTGAATCCTCAAGCAGACAACCAAGAGACACAAGTACAGTAAAAGACTTACTATTTGAGCTGCCTGAATTGTTGGATAATTAGACAGTATTATTTCCTTTCTCTGATCAAAAGTCTCATTTATTAATTTTCTAACCCACTGCCAATTGTGAACTGCACATATTAGAACTGAATAGACACTTGATGTTGAATATTTTGGAGATTTAAGTTACATAAATTACATGAACTCCTTAAGTGAATCCCACAATTTGTAGAAGAAAATGTACATTGACATTATAATATTTGCTACCCAAATGATATATGAACCAAAATATTGAGTTGAGAAAATTACACGTTGGTTTTGAAAGATGTGTGCTTTTGGGAAAACATCAGAAACAAGGTTTGAGATACTGTATTCTGCCTCTGAAAGACCAAAGTAAAATCTAGACTCTTTGAGGTTCTTTTGCACATTTGCAGTCACAAATAATTTCTGGAAAGGTCACATTTTTAGAGGAAATTTCTAGAAGAACTGGGGTCAAATTTACTCCTCTCCCTCTAGCCCTGCTGACCCATAGAAAAACAAATGAAAAAGAAAGGAAAAAATAAAAGGGAATGGAAGGAAAGTGGAAATGTTGAAACTACGACAACAAAACCAATGTAATCTTTTTTTCTTTGGAAATTTTTTCTTCAGAAATTAGCCAGCATTTAAGCATAAAAATTTTGTAGACAAAACAAACCTCTCTACTTTTCTCAAAGAAGGGATTCATTTGGCCTAAGCCCATCTCTTTCTTTGAAGTGAAAAGTACACTTTTGTGGGTTGACCCCCAAATAGTTTTATTCCTTTAAACCTTTTATTTGGTTAATTCATTTTAAAGAAATCGTTTATTCACTCATCCTTGCTCATTTAGGTGACTCTACATGGAGCTTCCCTGTGGTTGTTGCACTACTATGCCATCCCAGCTTGCCTCGACACCCGCCCCCACGAGCAGCTTGACTGCTGCAGAAAGGTTAAAAAACCTGTTGGAGGAGTGGAGAATAGTTGTTGGAAGCCATGTACTGGGGAGAAGAAGTAAAAAAAAATGGCCATGGCATCTCTGTCGCAGCTGCCAAGGTGTTTCTAGAGATTTGGAGGGCTGTGTCCGGCTCTGGAGATTCGCTCTCATGATATTTGTTAAAAAAAGTTAAAAAAAGAAACCTACTATATATAAAAAACATTTTTTTTTCTTCTGTTAAAGTTGGCCCATCTCAACAGATGGCACTAAAAATCTGAATGCAAAGCCCTTCCCTGTGGCTTCCTCCCTGAATAGCACCACAAGCCTCCTAGTCAATCCACTCCCTTTAAATATCAAACAAGCAATACAGCCAACGGACAGTCTCTTAATTCACTATCTTAGATGCTTCTTTTAATGCAAATTATTCCCTCAGCAATGCTATTTTTAGTTTTTCATTGGCCCTTGCTATGAAAACCACTCAGTGGGAAATTGTTCTGGGACAAATTCTCCTGAGAGGAGGTAATCTGTGTACCTCAATTGATGTCAAAGGAGATGCACTAAATTACACCACTTTAGGATCCAATTTTTCTGTGGTTTCCTTGACACCAAATTAGCAAACTATATCCACAAAATTTATTCAACTGTTTAAGCTAAACTGACTGCCAGCAGATTGCTGTAGCCTTTGCAAACTCCATCCTGAGTTCACTGTAACCATCTTGCTCGGTGAAATGGGCTCTGAAGCTCTGAGCAAGTAACAAACCATGTTCCTGCACTTTCCCTTCTGCTAAAAGGGAAAGATTTTCCTGTGAGGCTATTTTTCTGGTTTTCTGACCGTATCATCTGATTTTATTCCATTTGGGCAAAAATCACACTTCTTGCCTCATTAAAATGCAGCTGAAAAATCTAAGACCATTGCATCGGTCAGTGCAGTGCTTTGCAAAATTATTTATATTTCATAAAATTGCACAAATGTATCAGGTAAATTAGTTGAAAACACAAAAAGAACTTTTTTTTTATCTAGACATGAACTGAAATGCAACTGTAAAACAAGAATTAAATTCTACTTTGTAACAAATTATATAGCTGCAAGTACCTCTTATAAAGGCAGTTGATATATGTGCGTTGATTTTACGGTCCTCATCCACCAAAGCCCTTTAGGTTTATTAAATTTAGGTTTACTGGAAATATTTTGAATCGAAATAAACACGAGAAATATTAAACTATTTGTGGATAGCCGAGCCAAGATTAATGATGAAATTTACTGGCCTATTGATGTTGCAAACATTTGACTCCTACCTAGGATCTAAGAAGGAGTAAAAAGAACCTACAGGGTAAAATTTTGCTCTCAGTTTTACACTGATGTAAATCGGGACTAAGTCTACCAGACTCCGTGTAACAGTAGAACTGTGGAGTATTTTCAGACATCCATCAAAGAGTAACTGCAGAAGCACGATGCTGTAAGGAGTCACAGAATCTGGCTATGAGCATTCCAAACCCTGATTTGCACTTTGTTCTTGGGCCTAAAGTGTGCTCAGGTTTGCAGTATTGGCCAAACAGAAGGTCTGGCTGCATGAGAAATGCTGAATAAAGACCTCAAATGCCAACGCAATCAGCATAGCTGAACAGTTTTACCTTTAAATGCATGCAGACATTGTGCTGACTTCGTTTTCTTAATCACCTCTAAAATTCACACAGAATTTTATAATTCTGTTTCCTAAGATGGCCATCAAAATGCAGATTTATTATAGCAGAGTGTCAGGGAAATGAAAGTAAACTAACAAATATAAGTAGACAATTTATTTTTCACTGATTTCTCTGTTCTGCTACTTCAGAAAGTTAAAAAAAAATTGAAGATGGAATGGAATGAAGAGAGGTACATTAACAATGGCAGACATGCAGAAAAAGCTTACTTCAAAAGCCAAGCAAGATTAGCTTTTAGGTTAAAATAAAACAAGGATAAAATAAAAGTTGAAATAAGTTAAAATAAAATTAGGCTTGATTCTGCATCTGTCTGAATTAAGTTAAATAGCAAAAACTTTTGTTCATTTTTGTTGTTCCAGCCATATACATATGTCTGGCTGAAGATTTTATTTTATTCCTATAGGATCTCTTTACATTTTATGCTTAAAAAAAGGAAGTGAAATTTACTTTATAAAAAATTTACGGAATCTTCTTAAGAACCATTAAGCTCATCAGCCAGGTGAATTCGTTCTGGATTTGGCCAACAAACTGCGTGACTAGCTAAGAGCCACAGGGCCAGCTGTCTAAAAGACGAGTTAGTCTGTACGGGAGCCAACACCCAGGTGGAGACGACAGCCAACGCAGGAAATACAATATTTAGCCTGAAAGAATGTCAGAAGACGGTAAAAAGTCTGAACATTGAGCTTCATAAACACAGGTTTGAATCGTCATCAGTATTCTGCCCTGAAGTTCAGCCTTCCTGCCCCCCTCTCCCCCCGCGCTCCCGCACCGGTTCACCTCGCATGTCCTCAGCAGGAGTTCAGCAAAAAACCAAGCGGAGCAGCACCGGAGGTGGGGATTTAATCCTAGGAGGAGGCTGATGGGTGCTCAACCAGCTCACTACAGAACCTTGTTACACATTCAGCAAAGAGAAAGCTCAGCTTGACAGAAGGGAAATATAATTAGGATAAAGAAAAAAGCAAAGGAGAGGAAGGAGGGCTTCTGTTACCCGGGGGTTAGGAGAATTCATAAGGCCTCTAGACACAAGCAAGAAGCTCAAAAGCAGGAGAGGAAGTCTGAGGCAGATTATTTCTCCCTTTTGTAAGGCAAATGACTAATTATAACAATGCAAGATGTTTTTTTTCCAAAGAGATTTGAAAGGTATCATGCAATATTGATACAAAAATTGGATTTAATGCAAGTTTACAAGCCAAGAGGTAAAAGAAAATGTAAATGTAAACATGGTGTTTTCTCCTTATTCTCCCTGTGGCTCTTCCCTTTGTCAGAAAGATGCCTAGCATGCCTGACTCGGTGCAGAAAGTTCCCTGTGAAAGGGCTAAATACTTCCAGCTGGAGACATTCTTAGGCTTCTGCAGTATGTGTCCAGAAAGGAAAAGAAACCGTGAGCTTAATCTAACTGATTTTCCATTCTTAAGCATTGTTGCTATTTATTTCACTCATTTTTCTTTCAAAGGAAGAAGAAAAAAAAAATCCCTGTTAGAGGGAGCTGGATCAATACTAAGAAATTCTTTGTCAGATAAAATAAGCACAATCATTAACCTTGCTGCTTATGAATTAAATGCAAACTTCACTTTTCAACTCATCTTTCCCACAGCATCCCCAGCAAACTTCCCTCATTTTGTTCAGCAATTAAAGCCCAACCACCCAAACAAAAAAACACTGTTACTAATAACCTTTAAGCTCTCTTCCTGCTGCATGGGTAGGAAAAGACGGAGGAGGTATTTCATGATACTGTTCAGGTATTTTGGTGACGGGGCTCTTCAGTCTGTTTGCTTAGGCGTGGATTTGAGGCTGGATTAGGTATATTATTTGTAGATCAAATCTCTCTGAGAGCATCATGTGAATAAAGTTTACGGTTGTGCCAGCAGCTCCACACTGGTCGGTGCATGGGCTCCCCCGACCAAGGCCAGGCCCAGCTGGCGGCGGGATCAGCTGGAACAGCCCAGTGATCAGCTTGGAAATTTTGATAGCAGGCTCTGGTCTCCTCTTATGGGCTTGATACGTTGCCTCCGAGGATATGTTTTAACTGCCACCATTAATCTCTGAACCGTGATTTGGTGCCGTGTCTGAGTGGTGAAAAGAGACTTTACCTGCAGCATTGTTGAGTGTGATGCTTTATGTTTGAATATCCAAGAATGCAGACTTTATTGTAGGTTACATTAATTTTATTTCCAGGAAGAATTCAGTTTGTATTTTAAGTTCATCTCTTTCCCCCTCCAAATACACTTTCCCTGATGGTCTCTGTTTTGCTTTCCTTTTCCCAGAGCAGAGGCAATATATTATGATTTCCTCTGTGCTTGTAGGACTTGGCTGTTAAATAGTGATCGCTGTGTTGAGTTTTGCTTGTCCTGTTATTCTGTTGCCTTCTCTCCATCCTGAAAATAGCTTATTGCTAAGGAAAGGTTTTAATAGTCTTATTCATCTCTTGAACTCGTATTGTTAATAAATGTCATCTGAAATCTCAATACCGGTTACCCTTCGGGGAAAAGCATACTTTACTGAAACACAGTGACTTCCAGTTCCAAGCATGGAATAAAATTTCTGATTGGGCTGCTGCTGGTTTCCACAAGGCCTGGAGCTCCCCTGTCCCCTGGTGCGTACCAGCTGCTGCAGGCAAGAGCCAATGCTGCCGCACCACCTCTGCTCACGCCCGTTCCTTCAACTCCAGTAAAAGTGCTAATTTTACTGAGCTATAATCAAGCCAGAAACACACCACAGTCAGTAGTACTCTAGACGATGTTTTAGGCATGGAGAAGAAAATGGTGAAATTATGAAAATGGTTTGTCCATACTGTTTTGTAAATAAGAAAAAATGTGCTAAGTCAAAGGCACCAAGACAGGCAGAAGAGCCACAGGGTCTGAGGTTTTCCCCTCTCCAATACTGCAGTTAAAAGGGTCATTTAAATAAAACAGGAGTTTCACACCAGAACCACCTATAAGCATGTGCCCAACATAAACACAGGCAAAACGCACAGGCAGATTCTGCTCCCTTCTTCCTGTTGTCTTTATTAGCAGCCTCCTTTAATTGGGCTTCCTTCAGATTAGGGTACCACTGACATCAAAATGTAATGCCAACTGCCAAAACATTTTTGGAAATTGTTGGCATTTCTGAAAATGTAATCCATGCTGCAGGACAGAGTCCACTTCAGTCTCCTTTTGTAGGTGATGAGAACTACGATGTTAATCATTAATGTATGTCTTATGTTATTTGTGCAGACTGACAGTTCTAAGAGAATTTTGTTACATTTTCTGATTTTTCTGGAGATCATATGAGATGAGGAGCACTTAGCTTTTGCAGACTGTGATCTCAAAAGAAGTTTTATAGCTGCATGCAAAATGTGTGTGCAAATTTGTTCCTAACTTGCATTTAACTTTATTGCAACCCAGCCCTGAAATGAAGCAGCTGTGCTCATGAACAGCTGTAATTAGTTAGCGCCTACTTACTAATTTGTTCACACAGCTGAAGTAAACTGCTTGCACAGAAATGTCTGCACAACTCTGGGAGAAAAGCACATGAGTGAGAGGTGCTTCTCACCTTGACTTTGTCTGCAGTACTGTGTCTGCTCTGTGCAAACCAGGCCCTTACGTGTTGAAGTGAGAGGAGTGGAACGGCAGATGGTGTGGCCAGGTCAGACTTCGTGGGTGCCTGCTCCTGCAGATGAGGAGCCAGGGAAGTCAGCTTTTGACAAATCTGATTCAGCTCATACCTTGGCTTGCTGATCAGTTGGGTTTCTAATGTTACTTTATTTCACTTGAGTTTCAGCTATTTTCTTGTTTTTCCATTTTTTCCCCACTATAGAGACAGTTGATGTCATTATCCACAACAAAATGAAATTGAAACAACTTGTCCGAAATGATTGCAAAATTTTTAACCTCTGACAAATGATTGATCTTTCAAAATTGTCAGCAACTTGAAATTTCAATCTAAATTTATGTCATGGTATAAATATATTTGCTGTTATTTGTGCAGTGTTAAAAGGCTACTCGGCAGCATGAGATACAGAAGAGTTTTTGAGTACAAGATGTTGAAATAGTCCGGAATTATTTATACATTTCTATGCATTAACAAAATATTTTGGCACAAAATCTTTTTGTGTTTTCATACAGCTCTGTTTCGCAAGAGTCCTCCAGACAGGTGTTCCTGTGTGTTGGCATAAATCTTTTAATCTGTAGATCCACTTTCTACAAAAGGGACAAAGTTGTGCTGCAAGTATTTGCTTTATTTCTTGTTTCCTTTCCTTGTTTACAGCAAGTGGTGCTTCTCAGCTTGATTCTTCTATCCATCTTTGTTGGTGTCACTGAAGAAGAGCATATTGATGCATTCCTAGAAAAGGGTAAAATTTCTTTTTACCTCTTGTCTGACCAATGGAATTCCTCAAAATTTAAGTCTGGCTTTCTGAATTTTAGAGAGTATGGCGTTTGTTGCTAGCTAAGAGGACTTTAGGCTGCTTTATGGCTTCTCAAAGACTTTGCTGAGTTCTGCAGACATTAATGCTTCATCCTCAGTTCCCCACATCAACTGAAAAACAGTCCCAGCTCACATTTGCCTGGAGGAAGCCTTTGTGCTCAGTAGAGAGTGGGTTTCAGTGCTTTTTATTGCTCCTCAGTTTCCTGTTGCTTCCTTAATTTCTTTTGTCTGTTAGCATCCAGATTTACGGCCAGCATTTGTTAGTGCGTGGAGCTGAGGTGCTGTGTGAGCTGCCTGTACCCCAAGCCTCTTTCTCTACAGAATGGGAGGCAGCAAGATGTGCTGGCATTCACAGCTCCAAACTAGATCAGCACCTTTCCCAGCTGCGTTTGAAAGGCAGATAAGGGGCACCCAGATAGAGATGCCTTTGGACAAGAAGGCTGCTGGTGTCTAATGGTTGACACGGGACATATTTGTCGCAAAGCGGTTATGGGCACAAAAAATTGTTCTATTGAAAGGTATCTATCTAAAAATCATATGCTCAATTTCTTAGATACTATTGGCACTTTGTTGTTGTTTTGGATGGAAATCTGCTCAGCCAGTTCTGCTTCTGGGAGCACTGTATCATTTCTGCCAGTCCCTGAAGAGGGCTCAGGTTTCACCATGAGACTGCGTCAGTGGGACCAGGTGATACAGGAAAGATCTTCTCTAGAAGCCATCATCTGCACCAGACCAGTCACGTTTTTAATAATCTTGAAATACATGGGAGTATTAAGCTAAGGTACCTGCTCAGTTCTTCCAATCCTTTCAGTACACATCAAAAAAAGAAACACTAGACAGAGGTGTCTAATCGAAACATTACCAGAAGCTGCCATTCGGCAGCACCGTGAGGTGGTACCTGGCAACTTTAATCCTCAAAGAGCAGTCAGCAAAGTCCTATCAGTGATCCAAGTGTCTGAGTGATTGGCTTTGAGGAGGGCTGCTTTGCTCCCGGCTGTGTAATGGGAAAGCAGTGGCAGTGTGCACAGGGTCGGGGTCTGTGCCCTGCGAGGCTCCTCCGGGTTCAGATGCTGCCTTTCAACCAGGCTGCAATTTTTACCCCCTCCTCTTTTGGAAAACAGGGGACAGTGCAATAGTTTGTTGCTTTCCCTTTGGCTTTGTAGCTGTTTAAAAAAAGTTGCCTGGGAAGACAAGCGTGTGTGTCTGCGTAGGGGGCAATTCCAAGAGGAGGGTCTCTAGTGATGAAGCATCGTATCTGCCCAGCGAGGTGAGAGCTGGGCAGGTTTGTTATGACAAC
>Ga0065711_1030251_pt1 | contig 33129 bp, 16 predicted proteins | sample Hoacrofraction12_FD_59098 | JGI IMG/M metagenome (GOLD analysis project Ga0065711, IMG submission 59098) | Hoatzin crop microbial communities from Cojedes, Venezuela - Epithelial fraction 12 v2 (version 2) | ecosystem: Host-associated > Birds > Digestive system > Esophagus > Crop | place...
AAAAAAAAAAAAAAAAAAAAAAAAATCATTTCTGCCCTAATTCCTTCAGAGGTCAGACTCTGTCAGCCTTGCAAACACAGCAACAGTAGGTTCCCACATTCAAGTACTTCTTCCTAAATACCTTCCCTATTCACAATTTCAGCTGCGCAAGAGGCTTGGCATAATGGAGTCTGTCTCCAAGCAAAGGGACCAACGGCGGCTGAACACACCTCTCCAGTTTAGAGCACTGTTATCAGCTCTTAGAGAAATCTCATCCTGAAACCTACGCCTGCATATTCACCTGCTGCTATTGTGCTCATCTTCAGATCCCTGCTCTTCATCTGACGTTAGCGGAGAGTAATGAACGCCATTGGTCTGAACGAGGGGCTTTTCCTTTTTCAGTACCGGGGGCTGGTCATTGTCCTGGTAAGGAACAGGAGAGTTCTTCAGGGAGTTTTCAGGAGAGGAAATGGCTGTTATTTCTAAAGGCTGGTTAATGTTATTGACCTGGGCAAGAAGGAAAGAAAGCAGTTACAGATGAGAGGATCCCTTTAGAAACAAGGCATCTCGTTAAGGATATTAAAAGCATGCTTAACTTGCTGAGCTTCAGGATATGCCAACAGCTGCTTGCTTAGCACCACTGTTGTTACACTCCACCATCCTGCATTAGAACCCGGGATGAAAGCTTAAATGTAACTTGGAAAAATAACATCTTCATTCTTTGATTTTATGTTTAAATGCAGAAATCACATGGGATAATCGCGTTTCTTTTCAAACTACCACTGCAGGATCACACGAGAGCAACTTGTATAGCTGGCTTAATTATGCAAGAACGCCATATGCTTCTGGCACTCTTCTGCTATTTAGTCAATCTTAGTTTAAACTATTTTCAAAATATTTAACCTACAGCCTAAAAATCAACTTCACTGCAGAAACAAGCTCTTTGTCATAAGGGAAGAGATTCTTTTTAATTTTTAATGCTCCACCAGCAAAGCACTCTTTGAAGATGTTCTACCTATACAGAACTAGTCCACCTACTTTTCAGCAATCCTCTCGCCTCTCAGAGGGGCCATTTCCACAAAGGGTCTTCACCCCAGTTCTGGCTACTAGCACTGTAACGACCTACGAGTATGCTAAAGATTAGAAAAGCTGAAGCTTATTTCTAATTCAAAGAGCTTTCCCAGGCCCTTCTCTCTTGCTAGAGCTCTTCATTTTTGCCCTTACCATGGAGTTGATATTGAGCGGTGAACCTGATGGTTGCGTAAAGAGTCCAGACACAGTAGGTAAGGATTTGCGTTTAGGGGAGACGCCGGAGTTCCCGCTGAGATTCCCAGTAGAGGATCTCTTCCGCCGGCCTCGCTTCTTCCCATCCTGCGCGTGTGCTTGGCCACAGTCCAGCCGTGCGCTCGTGGGCAGAGGACTGTGCTTGTTGGAAGGGGATTGTTTTACATGTCCTGTATTAGGAGAGATTGTAAAGATGATTCTTCTCTTGGCCTCGTTCTCAGGATCTGAAAACGCTGCATCAGACTGAAGATCCCCCTTTGTTCCTTCGGCAAACATCTTCTGAGCATCTGCATATTGCAATACCCCTACCAGGCTCTGGGAGGTGCCATTTAACCTGGGGCTTGCTGAGTGCTGGTGAGCAGGGGAGCTTTGCCCCGAGTTCCTCGACTGCATCATTAGCAAAGGATGTTGTGGAGTGGAACTCCGAGACCCTACTGAGTTAAACAGACTCCCAGAGTCGTCCAGAGCTGCCTGATCAACACTATGGTTAAGATGGGCTGGACTGTTTGTAAGATTTCCATTGACTGCCACGGAGCCAGAAGAGTAAGAAAAACCTGTTGAAAGGGAAAGTATACATCATTGCTTCTGCTGAGTGAGAGTTCACAGTGCTAGATTTCTGGGATGACTGGGAGTGGTTTCAGCTCTACCTGCGTTAGATCAGCCAGTGGCCGTGTATGACACGGGAAACTGCACAGCCGCGTTTTACACGGTGCAGCCGAGAACGTGGCTCTGTGTGCTGACGGTTTCAGTTAGGGGTTAACGATTTTCACTACTCTTTTGCCAGTTCAGGAAAATCCACGTGTTATATGGAGATATCCTATGGTCTACCCGATTTTAAAGGGAATTCAAGTGTAAGTTTCTTTTGAACTACGGCGCCTTTCAAAATGAGGGCTCCTGTACTCTCAACTCCTTCCTATCATCCAGGAAATAGACGGCCAAATTCAGACCGTTTCCTTCCCCAAAAAAGGAAAACATTTTGTCATCCATACAGCCCACCTCCTTCCCAAAATTAAACAAAAGGCTGTGGCTTAGGAAGTGACAGGGGATCTTCAAAGAAATTCTGGCAGAAGAATGCCACACGGGAGGAAGCTTGGAAAGGGAATTAAGTATTTGTCATGGTGTATCATAAATGGGTTTAATGCTCTAGTAAGGCCTTGTCTCTGGGCTGTCTAAATGAAAGGGGTTGAAGGGAACATGGTATTGTTTCACAACAAGATTTTTTTTAAATACTTCACTGGTTTTATAGGAAACTGCAGCCAAGCCCTTCTTTGCAAAACAGATGCTAGAAACAACACAAGCCCCTCGAGGTGGTAAGCACTAAGAACAAATGCACTCTCTGATGACGGATCAGCTGTACAATAGCTTCTGTACGCTAGAACCTACTTTTCCATATCCTGAACAGCTAAAGGCCATAATTTCAACAGATGAGTGAGTTCAGAAGCAATGTCTGCACTTCAAGGTATCCCTACCCTCTCCCGCTTGACCTTTCTTCCTATCCAGATACTTGTGCCTTTATAACTGCTCATGAGGCACCATGGTGACCTGCATCAAGAAATTAATTTTGCTATTAAAAAAAACCCCCACCCTGTACAATAAAACTTTTAAAGCCAGATCACCAGCTCACAGCATAGCTATGCAACACATTGCTGGTTTGCCACATTGTAAAGGTAGGAATCGCTTCATTCATATAGAATAATTTACAAAAGCAACTTTTTATTTACACTGCAAGGTGCTGCAGTTCAGGCAAAGGGACATCAAACTAATACTTTATGCCAGAATGCATCCAAGCTGTAGGCACATACTGTCTCAGAACATCATCATCCACAATTCTTTGGTCTCGTCACAAAACACACATTTATCTAGCACTCCGCTGCCTGAATGACCTGACAAGAAGTGCTCGGAAAACTCCGACACATGCACTTGGGGGTGCTGCCACGACCAGACAAAGCACCTTCGCGTAGATGAGGCTGTTACCTGAGGTAGCCAAAGCCAGTGGCTTGTTTCCAGCAGCATTGCTTACGCCATTATGAGAACTAGCACCAATCTGCTTTTCAAGTGTCGATGAGTCTCTACTCTGATGAACAGGGCTAGGTGTGCTTCTCTGGGGGGAGAGAAACAGGCATTTTAGTACAGGAAGTACTCAAAAGTCAACAGTTTAAACAAAATTCACATGCACTAGCAGATCTACCAAGCAAAGTAGCTCTACTTCCTAAATGTCCTAGAGTTTGCTTGTTTTGAGAAAAACATAGATCAGCATGTTACGGGACCAGAATAAATGCCGTGATTAATTATACTGCAATAGTATCTAGCACACAACAGATACCATGCAGAGAGAGGGAGAACAGGCTCATCACCCCAAAAAGGTTAGACTCAGGACAGCACTGCAATCGGAGAACGAATGCCTCAGTCCGCTGCTTCACAGGCAGCCAGAAAGGAAACAAATGGTTGTGTCACGTCCACGAGCCTGTGCACACAAAGTTCCCCAAAACAATCCCAAACTGAACATGAAAGGCATTAGGCTCTGGTCCCTGGTGCACTATCCGAGGATCCAACCAACAAGTGGGGTTCTCCTAAAGCAGGCAAAACAATTGCGAAATGCTAGCCTGAATAAACAATGTGCTGAGGTGAGAGATGCCACCCAGAGCGAACATTCTCTCTCTCTCTCTGAGGACATACGACTTCTGCTCGGAGCTGGGCAGGCTGTAGCTCTGTTACAACTAAAAGTCTACAGCTGGAAAAAGATAATGGGTTCAACACTATGAAACAACTCCAGCTTTCCAAACATGGGATTGTAAGCCAAGCTTCTGTGGAGGGATTCTAAATTCACAGCTCTCATGTGAAAGCAGCAAATGCTTCTCAGTTCTCTACTATAACACTTTCGTAACAAGCGTGAGAAATTGGACCAGGCTTTTTTACACTCCTCTGCCACTGAGAGTGGCCTGGACTTCTGTGGATTTCAAAAAGAGATGGCCCCAAAAGTTCTCTAGTTGCTCTCTGCTGCTACAGAGCAGTCATTTGCACATTAGGTATTACAGCCTCAGGTGCTACTCAAGTTCATCCTACACAGGTACGTGACAGACAATTTTGAGATGACCAAACTGAGGCAGAAGAATCTGTCTCCCAGGGTCATGCAAGAAGGCAGGGGCTAAGAACAAACCGACATGTGCACTTCCCTGCTTCCACTGCCACAAACTCTCCGACTATGCCTCTTCCACCCAGCCAGACATTTAAGACCAGGATCTCTCAAGACATCCACTTTACTTTCCTTCCTGGCTGAAATACCACCACCCCACAGGCACATGAGAGGAATAACCTACAGAATGACTATGAGCCAAGAGGGTGCATCCCAACAGCAGCCCCCCCCGAGCATCACACATTCGAGATTAGCAGCCTGCTAAGGATGCTGGTGCACAACACCCCAGTACTGCCCAGTATGATTTTAGTTAGGGACGGAAAGTGTTGACAATCCCTTACTCACCACCTTCTCAACACGGCTAGGTAGGACTACGCTGGCCAGAGGGATACTAACAGGGAGTTTATTAGGCTGCACTGTGCTGAGAGGAATACTGATAGGTAGGCTGGTGATAGTTTCTCCATTACTCACAGAGGTTCTCTCTCTCAAAACCTGTAAACGCAGAAGAGAAAGTAATGTTCTTAAAGTGCATGCTATTACGGAAAAGACTTTTTAAACTAATGGTGACCTGCTCATTTATATTCCTCCCTCCCCATACCCCCCCTTTTTTTTAAAGAATTACATAATTAAGAGTGATGAATAGATAGCAAAGACAGGGCATGTGTGGAGCAGTTTTGCTACCAGCACCAGTGTGCTAGGACAGCAACACGCAACAGCACAGAAATATGCAAATTAAAGCTACTGCTGGCCCCAAGCACGAGGAAAAGGATGCCTTAGGCAAGCTCATTTCCTACTGTCTTTGTTAGAGCGCTGTGAAAAGCACTCGTCTGACAAAAATCCCATCTTGAGGTCCTCTGAAGATGTAGCAGCCAGAAATATTTCCATGGTAACCTCCTATTGGAGGGCATCTGCTTGCTCTTAAATGAGCACCAAGACGATTGATTCATGGCTGGACCAATTATGTGGACAATTTTTTGTTATTTTCATTTTTTTTACCTATGAAAGGGTCTACTTTTGAAGTTCAAGTAGACATACACCAGATCAAAAAAGAAGTCCTACTGCATTGCTGGTGCAGCTCATAAGCAAACCAGTAACTCGGAGGTAAGCACATCTTTCACGACCACAGTACTCTCTACCTTTAGCCAGCTCCATTTTGTCATATCACACCTACCGTGTTTTGCATCATTTTCCATGCCATGCTGACCACAGCAAGGAGCATACCTGCATTCCCTAATTTGGCCAACTTTTTCTTTGTTCAACTAGGTGTAATGTCTCTGCACCTGAGCACAAGCAGATCTCTTACCTTCTCGCCTGCAATTGGTAAGGCCGCTGGGGAAGAGGGCCGAGCTTCCTGAGGACTCAGCTTTATGCCATTAGAAATACCAGGGCTTGGATATGTAAGGCCATTCTCTTTGATGTGGTCAGCTCTAGAACAGAGATGTACAACTGTCAGAATACAAAAGCTAATGACTCCTCTTTTACAGGGAATTCCTGTACCAAACTCAAGGCACTGTACTGCCTTATTTACCCCACCAGCTGGCACTGCTGATTTTCTTGAAGCAAAACTTTTCAAAAGTGTATAAAACTCCACTTTCAAAAATATTTTCTCCACAATCCATATAAACCACTGTTATTAAAAACAAGCAATATTATTAGCCCTCCTTTCCCATCCTAGGAAATGATCACTCTCACCTCTGTATCTCATTAGTTGTTGCTTTTCCATTGACTGCATGGTCTTGATTCAAGTGTCTCCTTAGTGCTATTTTAGCTGGGGAAAACCTGGTATAATCAGGTAAGGACAAGCTTGTCATCTTGTCTGCCTTCTGTCTGCTGCTGTGGTTTGGGGTACACGGAACTATTTCTTGGTCCAGGTGAGAGGTCGTGTACTGAGGGGTGTTCTGCTTGGAAGAGGGCCTGCTAAAGGTGTTATGAATTTCATAGGGAGTAGCATGGCCGTTCATGGACAGTTCAGGGCTCATGCCATTGATGTGGGGCATAGGAAACTTGGAGCATTCAAGCTCCAGTTGGAACCTGCCATGATCAGCCTCAGGGTCACGGCTCAAATGGTTTTTATTGCGTAGCTGTACTGACAGTGACTCATCAGACGGCGTGTACGATTTCAGCTGCATGAGCTCCTGCTGTCTTTGACTTTTCTCAAGTTCCACAATGCTGATCTTTAAATGAAGAGGAGGACAACGATTAAAGACCACACTTAACAACTCTACCACATTATGGAGTTCTGCCTCGATATGCTTCTCAGGAAAAGTGGCCCCATTTCTGGGAACAATGTACAACAATTAACCAAAAATCTGAGAAACAAATTTCGACATGTTGCTCTGAGCTTGAAACTAAAAGGCACAGGTAAGAGCAATGGCTCAGAGACTCTTAGCAAGCACTTATCAGATCTTAAAAGCAAACGTGAAATATTTCCAACTTCTACAGGGAGTATGGAGTAACTGAATACTGCCAGTCATTGCAGGAAACAGTCATTCCACAGCAAGGCATCCAGCAAAAGGCCGGATTAGCTCTAGAGCTAATCTTACAGGGCAAGAAAAGTTCTTCAAACACAGGAGTTTAATTTCTTTTCACTATGGTAAGTGACTTTCTGTGGGAACCGATTCCTGAATTGAGATGTGAGAGCACACATGCAAAGAAGCAGGATCTTTCTTTTCATCAGATCATGCTTTTTAATTCTTTTTAATGGTAAACCATGATTCCTTCTTCCACAGCATTACCAAGGAATCAGGTCATAGCACCTACTTCCTTTAAAAGTTATCCACATCCTTGTTCAAGTTTACTCAAATCCTCTAAAAAAAGTTTAACCCCGGCAGTGGGGGGGAAGAAGAGCAGCCATCTAGCTTATCCTTTAACATCATATTTAGTCAAACACCCTTAACCGGCCCATTGCCCAAGAGCTACCCCAAGCTGGTGACTCCAGGTTTGTTTCTTGCTCTCTACCTGCAATTCCAAACAGTGCTTTTGTTTCTCAGAAATCTGATTCTTCAACGCCTGCTTCTCTTTCAGCAAGTTCTCCAGTGACAATGTTGACCAGTCCAGCTTCAGTTCTTCACACCGTGCCTTAAGCTGCAAAGACAGAGGATAAACAGATCAAAAGACAACGTTCACCACTTCGCACCACCCAAACTGCAAGCAGAAAACCATGCACCTTTCAACTGGATATATGCCAGAAGCTTCTTGGCCCACTGAAAACACCTCTCAGCTTAAGCTAAATGCCACCAAAATGGTCCTATGATCCCCACATAATGCAGCAGGAGGTGGCCTGGTTCTTTCTGAAAGCAGTGTTATCACCCACCCTCCCTAACCACTTCCACATCCAGATTTCCCCCTCACCTCCCTTAACAGTTTGGGTTACCAAGATGAACAACACAAGAGTCATGGATACCACAAAGCTAGCACTGTACAAACTTCTTTGCCAGCGAGATGCAGATTTGGTGACAAGCACATACACAGGTGCAATGCTGTTTATGGGACACAGCTGAGGCCAGAGCCAACTGTCACCTCAGCATTTGATGAGAGGTAAATAAAGGTACACCAAGAAAAAGGACCACCTTCAATTTTTCCCCCATCATTCTTCTCTGTTACAGAGGAGCTATAGCAGCTGGATGATTTTTCATTGTTAAGATACCTTGAAGACAGGGGCAGCCCTCAGCTCATGACCTGTCCTCCCTACATAAATGGGAGGATCACCCTGCTACTCAGACACAAGCGTTGTACGCACCAGCTGTAAGCTCTGGTTCCTGAGTTCACTGTTATCTTTCTCCAGCTGTTTCGTCTGTTCTTTCAGTTGCTGATTGTGAGCAGAGATTTCCTTCTGAGCCTGAATCAGGTCATTGTATGTTAGAGCTTTAACTCCCAACTACAAGATGAAGAGTGAGAAGGAGAGAGATCATTCAATAAGGTCTTGACGCTCTTATTCCAGACAACTGTCGCATTCTAAAGTGACACTGAGGAGACCTGCAGAACTTATGCAGCCCACAGGGAGTCCCCCAGCCTTCTCAAAGGCACTTTATCATTGCTAGGTGATAAAGCGGAAGGACAAAAGCACCTCACTCGGAGCTGCTGTTCCAGCATTTAACTTTAAAACTGGCATTTAGTTTCTTCAGCCAGAACAACACTATTTTTGTAGGAGCCACCACATTTCCTTCTGTGCTTCCGAACGCGTGCTGGCAACACAGAGTTTGTTGGACCAGCAGGGGATGCACCCTTTACTAAAATACCACGGTGTCTGTGCTTTGTCACCCCCTTTCCTTGGATACAGAGTGGCACACAACAGTTTCAACAATGAAGATAAAACATAACCAAAGAGTGATGCAAATTCCACATTATTTAGCATGACCTCTGTTTTGCAGCAGGTCATGCTAAATAATGCTCTGGTCTGAACTTATTTTTATCAAAAATGTTTGCATGCAGATGACTAACAAGCATCCGCTTCCACCAGATCAGGGCTACCTCATCAAGTTTCTGCTGAAAAAGACGTTTGATTTCCTCTTTCTGTGCCTGGCAGTGGGTGAATAACTGCTGTGCTGTCCCCAGTAACTGAGCATTCTTTTCCTGGAAGAGGGAGAAAATACACTTTTAGCACCAACTGCAACATGGTCCATCTTAATAAGACGTTTACATCTAGTTTGTACAGCAAGTTGGGAGCGAATCTGAGCTCAGAGGAGAGATGTATGAACTAATCAGGCCCTGCCTCAGGCTCCTCTGAGCTTGTATTTGTTAGTGTTCTACACTTGGTGAAGTTAAGTAAGCTGAAAAGAGCTTTTACGTAGTTTTTTTTCTGCTATATGTAGAATACAATCAGGACAGTCCTGAAGATTCATTTTCATCCTCCTAGTGCATTGTAAAGAAGTAGTAATAATCATATCCTACAGAGCAGCAATGGAACTGGAAAAGACTATCTGTATGAAATCTGTTACTAAACTGGGAACAGAATCTAAACCTCCAGAGTCCCAGTTCAGAGTTTTCCGACACAATACTCATGGAAGACATGCAGTAAATGAAAATACACTGTGGGGGAGGTAGGAAGAAAGTCATAAATAAGCCAAACCACTTGTACTTCTAATGCCAAAATTACTTCAGTGGGCCACCCGATCCTTCCACTCGCAGAACATTTCCTGCCCATAACATTCCTGAACCAGATACTTGCTTACTCATTTCACGGTCGTGCGCTACGTGAGCAGCAAAGCACAAGGACAGCACTGGCTAAAGAGTCTCATTTATTCAGTGCCCAACTGAAAGATGAGCGCAGCAAGAAGAGCAAGCTCCACAGATTACACTTTTCTCCAACTATTACTGCCTAGGCCAAACAGGAATTGTGCAGAAACTGATCCATCACTCCAGAAAACGTGGAGGACAAGGGCGAAAAGCACTTTGATCTTCCAAGCAGGGAGGCAGCAGTGCTGGCAAGTTCCACACGCGCGAGAACACACAGAACCTGGCGTACAGCTCTTGTTGGCTCTTGTGCCAGTGACTTGGGAAAACAGTTGAGTCACTGCAATGCTAAACTGACCGCCATAGGTGATGCTGAAAACATCATTTCTGCTTTCAGCATCAGTCATTGCATTCAGCCTTTACAAGCAGTGGAGGAGCTGACAGCTCCATCTAAGGGTAATCTGGTGAACTAGCAGCTCACAGCATCTTGTTTATTTTAAAAGCATATTACAGAAACGTTTTTCTTCTATTTGAAAAACCTTCATGTAAGAGGGAGGTATTAAATAGACTATACAACAGCACCTCATCCAGCAAAGTTCTGCTTCTGCCTTTGTGAAGTTTAATTTGCCATGCTTTCCATGTAACACTCCACTATAAAAATATTTTCATACCAAATTCCTCATTTTAATGTCTTAAAGTATGAAACAGCTGTCAGACACCAACATGAAGTGATTACTTTTGCACACTCTCAATTCATACTTTCAGCACACAGCACAGTACTTGCACGCCACCATTCCTCATGCTGTTTTCTGTGCAAGGAGATAAATTAACTTTATGCTGACTTTCCCGACGAGTACAGAACAAGCAAAAAAATATGCTGCTTAAGGAAAAAGTGGAAAATTCTAAGTGCTGTTTGACTGTGAAAACAAATGGAAACAACCATCGAAAAAAGGCTTGCATGAACACCACATCAGCATCAGCCAATTCTCAGTAACGAATGGAGGGGCACAAGTCATCCTCTCTCATCTGGAAAGAGAGATCCCACTAAGGAAAACCCCATGAAACAATATCACAGCGTTAAGCTGACACTTTCACAAAGGCCACAGAGCAAAGCAAAGCTTCCACAGGGACTACCAAAAGCTGGAATTGGCCACAAGTTAGAGACTATTGTTGAGCTCTGTGGGGACAGCTTTTTCCACAGAAGTAGCAAGCACAGGCTCTCTCATCAGGACTAATTTCTAAAGCAATTAAATTATTCATAATCGAGGCAAGACAATACAAGAAGAAAAGGTGTTAAACTGGTAAATCTCCTCCCTCTGCTGGGGAGATGGCTCCATAGCAGAGAAAAATGCTGCACTTCACAGCTGCAGGGTTTGCTTCGCCTTTCCTTGTATTTCAACCCACGACTTTGTAAATTCACACTTTGCCTACCAGTGTAATCTTAACACACTATCAGTACTAAGGATGCTTCATTATGTGTCTTAAATCAGTGATGACAGTTTGGGTTTTTTAATCCCATGCTTTCATTTGTTACAAGTCTAATGAGCCATCCTGGTGCTAAAGTACTCAATCCATTCAGACCTTCCTGCAGTGGGAAAAGAATAGGATATCAAAAAACAGAAAACTCAGCCCCAAGGAATGAGTGTCTGCGTGTTTTCAAGACAGTCCTCATTCAAAATCGCTACAATCTTTAGCTAGATTAAATACAATTGAATTATCCCAAAGCAGTTTGACTAGGAGCTCGCAGCATGGATCCACGCAGGGAAGCGGAGGGCAGGAATGGATTCAGGCAGTGCCTGCTGCTGGCGAGGCTGACCACCACCTCTTGCTCCTGTGACCCATGAGACATTTAGAGAAGAAAAGCAGCTGCCGATCCCAAATGGGAGAAAAGGGCAGGGTTCAAGACACCAGCTCCCTGCATTGGTACGCACAGCTTTGTGTCAAAATAGAGGAAAAATCAGAAATACTGAAGTAAGACTTCTCAGGTGGAGGGGGACCAGAGGGAAGAGGAGAGGTTCATCTCTCCCAGTGTGCAGATGGGAAATTTAAGCACACAAAGACTGGCTGAGTTTGCAATAAAATCCCCAGGTATAGTCTTCCAGCCTAAGCATTACTCTTGTCGAGTCTTCATAATTGGCCTGGTGCAGCACTGGTGTTAAGTGTACACAATTCCGATCTTCAACATTTTCTCCCCCACAACTAAGGTATCTCATAGTCTAGCAATTCAGTTTAGAAGTGTTAAAAACGAGACCTACCTTTTCCTGCTCCAGTAACTGTTGCAGGCTTGCTTTATATTGAGGAGTTTTCATGTATGCCATGAACTGCATGTACTGGATCTTAAAAGAGTCTGCAAAATAAATAAGGAGATGATACATTTAAAGTGAAAGAAAGGGCAATTTACCCCTATCTGCTCCCTTGACACCTCTCCCCCCTTTGCTCTCTCTTGTTGTTTATTTGGCTTTTAAGTCAGACCAAAACATTAAAGATCAATTTAGAGCACAGTGAAAATGCATCTTCTGATGCAAGCTGAACTCTTGGATCCATTAGCTACTTATAATAGGTATCCCAATGGAAGTCATGACAACGCAATCAAAAATGCAGAGGAAGATGATGAGCGCTAACAGTGCGTTTGCATGATGAAAGAGGAGTTGAACAGCTTTTAATGCACTACAAGTAGAAATAATAAGAGAGACTAGCTGCAACAGCCAAAACCAGCCCAAAGCTCAGAGCACTCATTCTCCCAGCGCCACAAGACAGGGCTTGCTGTACTCCTCCTACCTTCACACAGACAGATGACAAGCTCTACACCCACATTTACTCTACCCTCCAAGGAGCACTTGCTTCTCATTGTCCTTGTACCTCCAGTCTCCTATTATACAATGAACCTCCCTTCCCCCCAGCCCTCCCCACTGGGGCCCTTTCATCATAAAGCCAACCACATGATTAAATTCAGTCTGCTGCAATCACAGGCAGCCAAGACGTGTAATAGATGTTATACAGACATTTGCAGCAAGGTTTACTCCAGACAAGTGTCATTCTCCCCATGCCATTTCCCCTCCAACATGAAACACCCCTCTAACTCACTCTTTTTGTCTCTCTTTCTCTACAGTAGGAAATCAGTCACAACTGTAAAACACCACACCAAGAGAGCAGAAGTTAAGGACATCACAGATGTCCTTGGTCTCTACATAGACAGGACCTTTACATCAGATGATCCTAGACTGCTCATGCCCAATGCCAAAAGCCAGAAACAGTTCAGGGGCAGAGAGAAGAACCAGAAGACTCAAAAAAACAGCATCCAAGTTTTTCCTTAAATCACCTCGTGCACATGGAACATATTTTCAAACCATATCACCTTTGTGACCTCAAAAACTCAGACAGTATCTCATTTACTTTTACTTTGCTCTAAGTTTTGCACAGAAAACAGAGTGGTATTCTCCAAAATTGTATCACTTAAGAGAATGGTCTCACTTAAAGTTATTTTTGAGTAGCCATTTCCATTTAAATTTATTTTGGATTCCTGCTAAACCCAAGCTTCTTTCCTTTTGTGCCAAACAAGAGCTGAAACAATGTCAAAAAACAGATGCAGACCAAGACATCAACTCTGACAGCAAGCAAGAGAAGAGACCTCGTGGTGATGCCAATAGAAGCAGGGCAGGCAGAGGAAGATGGAGGAGAAGTTATCCTCCTCTCCTGTTCAATATACAGCTTTCCAGAGAAGCTGTCTTGTTAGTAGCTCTTTGATCTACCAAGCATTCAGAAACCTCAAAGTAGAGGTTCCCATGACAAACACAGTGACAACACTACAGCCTTACCTAGCAGCTTCTGTAGTGCGGGTGGGGTAGGTGTCACCAGTAGCTGGTTAGATGAATGCCGTTGCACTTTGGGAGGTAGTTGGTAATACGGACTATGAGGTGACTTGTATGCATCTAAAGAGAGAAACAAAGATAATCTTTCAGATTATGAAAGTCAGTGTTTCTGGCCAGTACTTCACCAGTAGTACAATACAAGATTCAGTAACTTAGCCAGATCAACACACTGCAACTAACTGCTTGGAAGGACATCTACAATTTATCCTTAGCGCAGCAGAGACAAGTTATCAGCCACAGCTCAGCTCCAGCTTCTGGCCAAGCACCTACAGACAGATTCAATCACCATCTTCTCAGAGGCATACCCCCATCTCAAGGGGAGCTTTGCTTTGGTGGCAAGAGAGAAGTTATGACACAAAACCAAACTAAACCTAGCAATAAAGGAAGAATGACCTCCCAGCACGCATTCAGAGCCTCAGACGCTTGTCTACATTCATGTGGCTGGGGGACGCTTCTTCCACTTGAACTCACCCTGAGGAGAGGATGAAGATGTCTGTGAAACAGTTTGAGCATGCAGAAGTTCTAGTGCAGTTTGGTTCTTCTTGGTCTTGCGCTCTGTATTTGTAGTGTTCATTTTCTTGGGACGTCCTCGTTTCCTGCCTGCCATTTTTCTTCCTTTCTTACTCAGCTTCTTCTTTCGTGGTTTGGAGGGAGATGGCTTTTTTACAGAATTTGCCCCAGCCTTTTCTTCTTCAGCACCAGAATCCTAAGAGATTTTTAAAAGCCATAACTCTTTAGTAATTTCTACCTATATATGCAGCATTCCTTTTAAGCAAGCATTAATAAAATTGTTTAATATTTTATGAAAGGAAACCGATGTGTTGTAGTTAAATAACCTGCCAGTGAAGTACACTTGCTTGGGATAAGAGCTGTCCCCAATACCCAAAGGATTGTGCTCATTCTCTTCTGGACTTACTCATCACAAAAAAGGAAATCTGTAACTCCTGTCTACGAAAAGGTGATTATTTACCCTGTATTGACTATACTCTTCTACTGAATTTCATTTAAAAGTCAAAGTACATTCAATACTTCATACTTCCATGCATGAACAGTCACTGCAGTATTACGCAACAGAACGAGAAAGGAAAGGAGCCTTTGCAGAGGAGACTCAGCTCCCTTTGAACTCCACTCAATGGGTTATGACTCAGGGAAAGCTCTGCGAGCTCATGCTGAAGGTAAGCAACGGTGGACAACCAACTGTTCTATTCATCTTGCAATACCTTTTTTTTCCAGAATTAATGGTGCAATTCCCAAGTGCAGTTTTTAAGTCACTCCATCATATTTTTGTCCACAGCAACAGCCATAGCAGTGTACGTGCTCAGAACACACACAGTCAGTCTTGCCACAGAATCAGGCTTTTCCTGACACAGACTATGAGTTCATGCACAGGTAAAGAGAAACCATGTTTACTCTATGCAAATGTAGGATGTTCACCTTGTTTTCTTGAACCTTTGTCGGAGTAGTTGTGTTGCTCTTATTTTCTCTTTGTTGACGACGTCTAGCTGCCTCTTGTTCCTCCTGGATAAACATTTTAAAAGACTTGATAATTTGCTCATATATTTATGACTTTTTAATACAAGAGCACTGTGTTTCCCAGCTTAGTCTTCCACAAGAGCTAGGTGTAAGTGCTCTGATCATACAATGCCTAATTAAAAAACCCACCCTTTTGTTACAAGCAAGGGAAAAAACTTACCCTGCCTCAGGCAACACTCAGTGGGAAAAGGAAGGTAAGCGCCCTTTTGCACTGCATTACCTACTATAATGGGTGTCAAACATACAGCCACAGTGCAAAGGAGATGAAGGCCCAACCTCTTCCCTTGTTCTGCCCCTCACAATGCCACCCCCTAGATCACACTGGCATTACAGGTTTTGGTTGGGTTTTTTTTTTTTTTAAATAAATATTTCAATAGCTTTACCTATACCCTCAGCATTTCATGTATTGCTACATTGCTTTAAAAATCTTACATGACTTCAAATGGCATAGCCACTAACCATCATCTAATTAAACTTTAGCCAAGTCTGTAGAGGAGACTAAAAAAAAAAAAAAAAAGGCAGCAACTTTTAAGCTTGGTTTTCTACGAGGCATTAAGGACAGGAAATTTCAAAGAGCTCAGTCAAAGCCTTCCTTGTATGTTCCAGGTGAAGTTGAATTTGCATACGAATTCTGGTAATTACAACACCTCCTCAATTTAAGCAAGTTATCAAGCAGACCATGCAAATGGCAGATTTAAACAGCCTCACCATTAAAAGCAGAGAAGTTCAGATGTACATGGATGCCACCCCGCATTTTCTCTTTGACTCTGAGAAGCCTTTTTTCCCCTCAAGTCTGAATCCAGCAGTCTGAAATAACCCAATCTCCAAGCTGCCCTTAGTCTGTCTTTAACACTTAGTAAGCAAGTCACTCTGAAGACTAACACTCACCCCAGGTTTTATATTACGAGGCCTCACTTAATTCTCTTATTGGGAATACCAGCCCCATCCGTTGTTTCAGATTAATATAGCCCAGCACAGTCTCAAAAATCCTCTGCCATTTTAATTCCACGCGTGACAGCGCAGACTGCAGCAACTGACAACACATTTCATGTCTCAAATAGCATGTCCCAAAAGTAACATCTCAGAGTGCTCTTCAGCTTCATTTTCACGCAGCTGAACACTGTGACAAATTCAACCTATCATTTCCTCCTAACTTCAGTTCTTTAATGAACTAACAGTCCTTTGTAGACCTCCAATGCAAGGGAAAAACACCTTGGGGCTGCCCCACTCTCTATTCAAAAGCTCTTGAAGATGATTCTATCAGTGCTTGATGGCATATGATGCTTTACTTCAATTAGCTCCACACCCACGTTCCTTGCTTATCAAGAAAATTTGATTTCTATCAATTCTGTACATCTTTAACAAGTGACTCAATTCCTCGCAGTGGCTGCTTCATTACTTTGAGTTTTCTACAGAAAATTACTGAAACTTACCCTGAGTTTTGGATTTTTGAGACTAGAAAAATAGTTTTCAAGCTGAAAATAGAAAGATAAGATAGTCATTTTCAAAGTCATGACACATGAGTACATAAGAACAAAATATTAGCTTAAGACAAATGCAGAACTGCAGAAATTCTGACTCGTTTTCTTCTGATAAGCTACATCCAGAAGCCATTTACATTCATTCTTTTTAGCAACACAGACACATTGTGTAGCAGGACATCATCCAAGCCTCAACAAGGTTTTATCATCTTCACCACTGCCTATCCTTGTTCTAAAGCTTCGTGTCATGTATCTCCACTCAGCAAAAGGTTATTTTCAATGAAGCTGCTTCACTCTTGTACTCCATGAAAATACTTATCTGCACTCTAGCATATTCTTTCACAAAGGCACTATTAGACTGCAGCAGACTTAAAAAAAATAATCTATCATATTGCAAAAAACTCAGTGTGGGAGTAAACAATTTCTCCACAGAAGTTTACATTTCTACAGGGTTCTTTCTGCTTTCTTTAACTGAAAAAAAAAAAACCAAAAAGCAGTGACTGAATCAGTATTGTTACGGTGCTTTGGCTGGTTCTACAGCAACTGAAAGTTCAACTAAAATTGAGATTTCCTGCTTGAATATGATAGCACAAAATGGTCTGGACACCACAAAGCAAACTGAAGAATTAAAGACCCACAGAGCCTTCACCCAGTGTGGAAGCTATAGCACAAGGCCACACTCTGCATGGCTGCATATTCTGGAGCGTGAGAAGGAATTATATTTGTAAATCTATGCACCCTCAATGAACTAACAGACTGCCATAGTGCTGTCCATAATTACACTCTGTGTAACAGGCTGCGCTGCAGCAGCCCGAGGCTAAGCCCCGCAGCATCACCTGCACGCTCAGCTAGACTGAACAGGTAACTGGGGAAGCGTGCCCAATCCAGTTAGGTGTGCCGCAGGTCTGTAAATATGCAAATGAATGTGAAAACAATACCCAACAGCAAGGATCTGAAGGTGGCATGTTGATTCCAGCGCAGGTAAAGCGGCCAGAGATTTACTGGCCTGTATTTATACTCACTATGGTTCGGTCAATAGTATGCAGGTAGTAAGAAACTGGTTTCCCGGTCCATGACACAGACCCTTTCAGTGGTGATAGCTCCACAACTCTCATTATAGTGCCAATATCTAAAGGAAGAAAGTCAAGTCAGGGACCAAAGCTCGCTCAGTTTGCCACTCAGGTCTACTCAGCTGAAACTAGCCATGCAACAGTAAAGGCATACTCAGAACAAAAAGATAGACTTGGTATTCAGATAGTAAGGTCCTAGAGGAAAGCACTGCAGTGAGTTTAAAAAGCAATTTCTTATTTGCTTGCTACGCGCACCCTTCAGAAAACTTAGGAAATCTGGAAGATCCACCTTTCATTTCTTCAGAGGTAGTCAGCCACTCTAGAGTAAAATTGTGTGCTAGTGCAAGCTTTTAACAACTGGAACTTTCCTGTGTCTCAGAGACAATTTTTACAGGGAACCCCGTGACAACTCATCTGTAGTCACAGGCAGGATTTAATTAGACAGAACCAGTAACAGAATGTCGTTAGACCCAACCCATGTAAACTGTAACTGCACTATATTTGGACTGGGGACAAATATGTTTTATATTTGCTTTCTTGCCTGTATTTGTTTTGTTCCCTAGAATTAATAGGTAAGGGATGTGTTTAAGCATTTCCATAACCACTGAACACTGAGTGAGTGGCATGACTGCAGAAGAAATTAGAGCACACTGCTAATTAAATAGGAAATTACCCAGAAGAGTCAAAAAGCAAGGCTTAGGATTCAGCGACTTCAACCACTATTTTAACCACATTTTAATACTTGTTTTTGTTTGTCCCAGCTCTCTCCACATTTCCATTTCTTTTTGCAGATGGAACTACTAAGGACAAAAACGGTATTGAGAAAAAAGGTTCCCTGCTTCTTAAAGCTTTAACTTTTGCACTATATTTTTTAAATTATTTAACTGTTCGTATTTTAGATCAAAACATTAGCTAGACAGGCAAGCCATGTGACTCATATCACACTCAGGCACAAAAAAAAAAGCTCTGAATAAAAATATTACGAAAAACCTTGTAGGTAAGTAGCATAAAGCTAGCGCAGCAGAGTGCAGTCCCCTTCTCTGCGTGTGAAGGATATTGGCCGCAGTTGATGCCACCAGCTCCAAGGCTGACATTTCCCGGAAGCGTCACTTAGAACAGGCCATTCAGACTGGCACACGCCCCTAGCACGTCCCCTGCGTGCTCATTTGATATTGGTGTTTCCCAAATACCATGTGGTCACAGAACGGCATTAAGACCTCAAGTTTATTCCCACCACTTTCCCTCACTCTTGTAGCATACAAAGGTAATTTCTTTTCAGGACCTCTTCTCTGAATACCTGGAAGAGTTTCCTATTAGTGGAAGCTGTTACCTATTCTTATGCTAAGCAATCTCATTCACCCAAATCTTAATTAGCTATCTCTATACAATTTTAACATCAACATTCGCATTAAGGATTAAATAACAGTTGATATATAAAACTTTTACATTCTAGAAAACATTCCCAATGAATCCACACTGGGGTGAAAGCTGAAATACGGTAAGGAACTGGCTCAGCTGATAGCCATAATCAGGGCTTTTATTAGGTGAAAGAAGTAGCACACATTGTCTCCCTTGCCTCTCCACCACGTTTTTAATAACTGTAGTCTCCCAAACCTAGCAAAGAGAGAGATAACAAAATGGTCAGAAGCCACAAAAGAAAAGGCTTGAGAGGCCAAAAAATTTTCTTTATGTAGGCAGGTCTCCTAATTGAAACCTCAGAAGTGCCTTCTTGTATTTCACCTACTTCTAGTGTGCTGTAAAGGAGGTAGTAGGCTTTACTTAGGCACTCTTTGTCTTATTAGCAGGCTGACAGGCTGATCCTAGCTCTCTGGAGGCTTGAGGATTTCCAGGAGTACCATTCCACCTTTTTTCCTTTTATTTTCAAGTACATGTCTACAAAGGATTGGCTAGCCAGGACCTGATGGTTATTAAGGTTCCAAATAACCAGATGCCAAAGAAAAGAGAGTATCAAACAGGAAGGCAAAGGGCAGGTCTGGGTGTCCGATGCGCAGGACACTCATGCCAATGCAAGCTTAGTAAAAATAACTCACAATGGCACTATTTCAGTGAAATGCCTTAATGACAGTCTTCAAATTACTATTCTTGAAACACAGTCTACCACGAGTCTCAGGCCAAAAACAGAAAACACAGCTTGCGATTTGCAACTCAGTACGATGCTTGCCATATTTGCACAAGGAGGGGAATGAGGCATTTTTTAAATTTAGGGAATGTTTTGCACTGGACACAGTAAATATGTGTAAAACCCAGCTTGGATCGTTCTTCTGCTTGAAAAATTTCAACAACAAAAACTGAAAAAAGGTCAGGTCAGAAGCAAAACCAACAACACGAGGTGCTAGTAATCTCAAAACCTCCTTGAACTGCAGTTCACATACTTGCAGAGGACAACATTGGCGAATATCAAGTCTACTATGTTCACAAGAGAAGAAAAACCCTTCACTGGCAATAAAACAGACAGCGCAGCTGGGCATTTATGGGATAGGTCTGTCTGATCAATTAACAGCACAGAAGACAAGGTATTCAAAGTGGAACGTTTCAGCTTCTAAGCCTTACAAATCATGACTGGTGGGATCTACCTGTCCGAATTTAGACAGCTACGCTACAGGGAACTTGCAGGCAAGTAATTACTGCAGCGCTGTAGCTAAAGACATGAATCACGCCCTTGAAACACCTTATTTCTCTTCAAACACAACAGATGCCCAGCCAGGGAAGCACTGACATTATGGATGTCTACACACAGCAGGATGAACCCCATAAAAAGAGTGTCTGTTTGTTCCAGTGTTGGGGTGGATTTTCTGTTTATTTCATTTTAAACACGTCACTTTGGTATGTATGTTACACTGTTACAACAGCATCTTTCTGCTTACTTTCAAAACTCTTTAAAAAGCAACAAAAAGTCACCGCAGACATGTTCAGATAATGAATACAACATAATTGTAATAAGCAATAGAAAGGGAATCATACCACTCAAGTTTCGACTGTTAATCCTAAAATTTAGAGGTGCAAAAGGTTTTGAGGACACAATTCTCCCACCTGGAAAAAAGAAAAAAAAAAGTGACATCAGCTACCACTGTTTCTTCTAGAAACGACTACTTATTAAATATAACCCAGTACACTGCCCCTAATGAAACCACCACTTGTATATCATTACAAAACAAACAAACAAAGACTTAGAGCTCTTTCTGACAGCATCCAAGAAGGTCAATATGTTAGTCCTGCTACGTAGCTATGATGTGACACCTCAAGGATCACTTTAAAATGACAGATCTTAAAACACTTCAAAAAAAAAAAGAGCGTATTAATTCTCAGTGGCAATCTACGGAAATTTCAATTAGGAACGCCACTATCTCATTCCTAGTTGTGTCCTTCATACACAAGCCCCCAAAGCCCTGTGATTTAAAAGAAGGCTAATCTCCATTTCACAGCTATTTGTGGTCATTCAGCCCAAGGCACAGAGCCTGAGCACCTTCTCGGAAGAGAAGTAAGGTTTCTTCATTGCTCAAAAAGCACTTGAACCTTTCCCACCTTGCCACTTTTTCAAGCCACCGCTAAACAAAAGTTTAAAAAAAAAAAAACAAACCAAAACAAGATCAACCACTACAACTGAAAATGACAGCTGAAGTTTGGGGGGTTCCACAGTTTGCAACAGAGGCCAAAAGTCACATTATTTACTTCAGCACAAAGCTGTACTATGGGAAGCCACATATGTTTCTTTTCAGAAATACTTGTTTTTGTAATTTCTACCATAACCAAATACAATTGTGACTTATCCAAGTGGTTAAGAGGAAAGAAAAAAGGCACCCTGGGCAACATAAGGGCCACAGCAGGGTTACTGGGCATCCCTGGTCACTGGTGTCTGCAATGCAACTTCTCAAGAAGCACACGAGACATCCAGTGACAGTGTCCCCCTTTTAATACTTACTAGTTAATACCCAGTACTAACGTGACAACTTTAAATAGGAGAACCCAGTAACCAAATTCAGTATGCAATTACAGACACTGAATACACAAAGCCATGCCCATGCAGCCAGGAAGCTTTGCCGTCTTGACTGTTGCCAGGTTTGTTGGCTCCCGTAAGAGGTAAGAAAGGACCAGCAGTAACTGCCGCCCCAACAGAGCGCCGCAGAGAGTCTTCACACGCGGAGCTGCCTCCAAGTAATAGGCACTCTGACCCTCCTGAGTAAGACAAGCAGTAAAATGCCCAAGAAACAACCACTGCCGTGCAGAGGCTTGCCTGCAAGGCACAGAACAGAGCCCACCAACCTGGCTTCTGATGGCTGGAACTAAGCCCTTACCACCAGCAGCTCCCACGGTAAGCAGGAAACAACGGAAAAAGGTTTTACATTCGATTTGTTACCTTCCTTCATGTTCGCAAATCGCTCCTTCAGTTGGTGATCCACCTCAGGACCAAAGGCAAAATTATTCACAAAAATAACACTGCAAGATAATGATCTAGTTAATGAACAGGGACAGGCAAACGGCACCCAAGTACACATATCCAGCTCCCCCCCACGACCACAAGTCACAGTCACTTACAGCCTTTACAGCCACGTACGGACTGAAAACTGCTGACTGTCCCTGACTATACAGCTATGTCCACCCAACAACACGTTTTCTTCTTGCATGGCGGCACAAAACAGTGCCTTACCTTTACCATTCACAGACACTGCCCACATCATTACATTTAAAACACTTTAAAGGCGTCCTGCTCTGACAGCTCCTCTCAGCATACAGCCGAGTTTTGCACCGTAAGTTTCAACATAAGAACAACATGCAAAATGTTTGCACCGCTCTGCCATGGTGAGATCAAACACCAACACAGCAACTACCAACGCACTTACAGTAGTTAATCCTCACATGAAGAGCAATACTCAAACACAATAGACACGTTTCATCCCATTACTGCTTCACATGCATTTAAAATATTACCGCAAAACATCAAAATACATTTTCTCTTCTAGCTCTAAATTCCTCCATAGTGCAAAAAGACAGTTGACATCTCTGAACACGTCTTCCCTGCTCTAAAACCAGTGCTTCACCCTAGCCTACAAAGTAGGATTTGCATCTTTCTTTCTGGGTTAGGAAGTCCAATAAGGTGGTTTTGTTCCTGGAAAAAAAACAGTCATATGGAAACAAGGAAACCCGCACATAGGTAAAACCACACAAGTGATAAAAACATTTGTGAAAGAAACGGAACACATCACAGATTAAAAAAGAAATATTCCTTTATTTTTAATAGCCTGGGTCTGGTCTAATTGTCCCTGGTGCCTGTCTCCTACCAGCCTGCAACAAGAGTCCTCAACATCTCTTGGAAGCCGTTGAGCACCCTGCATGCACAAACTGTGAAAGCCATTCTGGCATATTGTTTCAACATGAAGAACTGATTTCTTTGCAAGAGGTCTGTTGGAAAAAATCCCCTCCTAGTGCCTCCACACACGAAACATGTTCAACAAGGACACTGAGTTTAAGAGCAGCAGCCAAAGCTATTAAAAAATACGGATGAAAAAAAATGTTTAAACATCAAGGAAAAAAAAAGTTATTCTTGCTACGCCTTGCTCTTGGAAATTTGGGAAACCCTGCCTGGCAAGTAAGGCTAGCTGGGGTTTCTTTCTCCTCCTTCCCACCACGTGCCAAAAAAAGGACTTTACAAAAAGCCAAGCATATTACTGGGACTAGAAAACATCCAGGAAAGGAAGGGAAAAAGACATAGCTTGCCAGGTATCTTTTTTTTTTTTAGTGTTCATTCTGGCACAGTATTTTGTGTGCACACAACCGAAGCACAGGAGCCCTCAGTCCACCCTGCTTCAGCCCTCTTTTCAGCACGTACTGCTGTGCCGCCAGTACAGTCACTGACAGGAATGCTGCGTGCTGCACAGCTTGCTCACATGTCAGCACTCAACCACGTAGAACCGTGCTCTGGTACAAACGCACCCTTCCCTTCCGAGCCTGGCCGCCAGCCCACGCTCACGGGAAGCGGGACACTTCAACCTGCTCTCTAGAACTGGGTGGCTCCAACCCGAATTCATCGATCTGCAGTCTCATTAGGCAGAGCAGACGCTGAGCAGTTGGCACGCTCGGAACAAACACAAACACCCAATAGTTGTGAGCAAAAAGCTCCTTCTTTCTGAATTTCTGTATCAAAAAGCAAGGCGGCTGTGGATCAGCAGGCATACTATTAGCAGCATACCATACAAAATAAACATCTACCAGCATTTCTGCATGCAGTTAGATGTATTTACTAGATGTATTTCAAAATAAAAAAAAAAAAAGTTAAATTTGTTCCAAGGAGAGTTGCACAGACAGCAGAGGAGTGTGCATTTGGAACAGCAAGCAACAAAGCAAAACCCCGCTATGCTGCAAGGCTGGGACAAGTCTGTCCACAAATTAAAAAGCACCTCCAGAAGTTTAACCGAGGTACATAATAATGCAAGAGTCATCAGCCTGGCAGACGCCTTCTTGATGGAGTACTCTCAAAACAGTGTCTTGGAAGCAATCCATAATCTGCCACAAGGCTGAAGGCTTTCAGAGAGCCCTCTGACAACTGTCTTCCATTCCCCCACGTAACAGGGTGGCCCAGAAGGTCACACAAAAATAAAGACTTGAAGCTGAAAGAATGCAAAGCCTTTAAAAATACAGAAGAATATTTCATTGCTTTTAACAAATTTACTCCCCTTTTGCTACCATCAAAAAGCAGTCTAACCTTCTGTACAGATCTTCACAGAAATAAATCTTCAAGACAATCAGCTTAAATTAATTCCCAATTTAAGCTGGAACAGACTCACTTGGGTCTTTTGCTTTTTTTTTTTAAATGGAAAGTGAGCCTAGCTGTATGCACCAACAGCCAAGATAACTAGGTGTTTTGCCAGAATCACTGACACGAACTACGAGGATATACAAAACCAACAGAGGTTTATACTTCTCTGTATAACCAGAATTTATCTTGGATACACCCTTGTACGTAATACCATGGGACGTGCATTTAAACCCATTCTTCTAGTCAGCAAACAGGATCTAAAGAGACCAGTACAAAAGTTGGCAGATAGACTTCTGGTATTTGCTATGGAAATTCTATATAAAAAGCTGGCCAGGCTCCCAATTTCCATTATACAAACTCCCAAATACTCAGTTCATAAAGCAGCATTCAATTGCTGTACTGTACCTTGTGTTTGCAATTCTCTCTCTCCATTCTTCTGAGAGGAAGTCACCTCTTTCCAGCTTAAAAAAAGACAAAGAACACAAAAAACCACATACACACAAGAGTTAACATTGTTTCTTTCTGCTCTGCACCCCTTTTCCTTTGGTGCAGGCCAAACATGCTGTCCCAGGTCAGTGATACCACTACAAATAAGGCCAAATTAAGTCTTTAGGACATACCGAGGAGAGCAAGCACGCAGAGCTCAGCAGCTGGCTCTGCCCGTTCCTCCGGTCCCAGAGGTGCCTCCCTCTCTGCTCCCGTGGGATGAGCGGGGCAGGGTCTCCGGGTATCACCGATGCCCTATGCAGGCTGTGCTCCTTGGGGAAGCCAGCAATGCCGTACAGCGCCCGTACCAGAAACGATCAGCAAATGCCTCCTCGGGTCCCCACCGAGCCCCGTGGTGCGGTCAGCCCCTTCGAAGAGGGGGAACCGGAGCAAAGGGATTCGGCACAGCACTTGCTGGAAACACTGGCTCGGAATTCAGGCTCTTGTTGCAGTGGACAGACAAGCATCAGATTTTTCTGCAGTACTAAATATAAATCTTGGATGCTTCTACCACTTTCGAGTTGGAAATCAAGTAACATAAAGGCCTCATTTGAAAATAATTATAGTTATGACTTCAGTGACTTATATAGTACCTTTCTGACAAAACCACATCAAGTCCCGGGTTAATACCCACAATTACATAGCTATTCCACAGATGAACATTTTCTCAGTCATGCTTTGGAAATGAGAGAAGAATCGATGGGCCATGCTGTTTTGCTGCACCACAAATAAGGTAGAAGGAGGTTAAGGGGAAGATGGTAAGAGGAGAAGAGAAAAAATAATATGCAGCTATATAATTTATGATGATGACACACTTTGAAGGGGCAAGATGATGGCTTATATCAGAACCTCAGGAACTTCAAAGCAACGACAGGGACTGCTTAGCATCCTTTTTCTGCACATATTCCTTTGTACAGAAAGAAGTGAGTGTTTCACATGCCGGCACTTCTTCTCCTTTAGTGACAACTCAAACAGAAGTGCCTGCACTGCAATGCAAAAACACTCAAGCTACTTCCAAACCTCACTAGCTCAGCCAGGATACCTGTCTCAGTGAAGTACCAGAGCCTGGTGTCTTCCACTGGGAGCTTTCCTTCCCCAGCGGAGCAGCCTGATGCCACTCTGAGCCACAGAAGGGATGACGAAAGGAGGTAAACCTGTCTGAGCCAATGTGAAGGACAAAGCCACAGCTGCCAACAGGAGTGGGTCTGCTTCCTGGGAGGAAAGGGGGGGGGGCGCAAAAAAAAAGAAGTCTAAATGCCCTGCTGCTCTACACACTGCACAAGAGGGATGAGAAAAGCAAACACTGAGGGTACTTGGGCAAGAGTTCAAGAACACTGCAAAGAGCCTTACGTGTTAGAAAGTAAACATGCTGAAAATAGCAGCTTAGAATAACTAAAGTTAGTCAGAATTATCTCTTCCGCCAAACATCTAGGCTGAAGTAACAATTTTACAACAGAATTACTACCTGTATTCTCACACCTGCTGGGAGGGGATGCATGTTTTCGTATCCCCCACTGTAGTAAAAACAAAGCATATGTTGCACTGAACTCGGAGAGATCCAACCTAACAACTTACTAGTAGGTATTTTCAAAATCTAAAGCAGAAACTCAAGCAAACATCAAAACAGTTCTGAAGAGTTCCACCTTCTTCTCACCTCATACAGGGAAACATTTTTCCTGGAGCCCTCTTTGCCCTATTTGTGCATGGAGACCATCTCTATATTATTTTTAAGAGATAAATTTGTCTCAAGGTTTTATCTGTTCTTGTAGTAAACAGTTTCATGGCTGAGTAACCAAAACACAGTAGAAGAAAACCCACATGCAAGGCAACTACATTTATTTTACAACAATTTTTGCAACTCAGCTTCTATAGTGCAGTCCTCCACACCACACGGTTTCTAATGTCTACAGGAGGTTTTCATACACTAAAAGAAGAAAGAAAAATATTTGAAAAATAAGGAAGCGTGATTATAAAGCCATAGTCTAGCAAGAGAACAAAGAACCAGCATAACAGGATACTATTTTGAAATACTAAGCTTCACATAAAGGTCTTGAAATCTAAACTAAGTGGCTGCTATACTTTATTTGGATCCAGTTACACCATGTTTGTCCTGGCTCTGTGGTTAGGAAGAGCACAATTATAACTAAAATCTCCTTGCTTTAACCTGACAGAACACATGGAGTCCGAGCACTTTTCCCCCGTCTACTTTTGCGAGATATAGCCACATAACAATTCAAACGAACCACAGCCCTGTTTAAACCCATCTATTTTTGTACTGTAATGCTACCCTAGCTCATACTCAGCCAACAGCTGAGGGAAAATCTCACCAGGAAAAATACTGGAGTACAGAAACAACCAGACGGTCAACTGTGGTTGGGAGAAAATCAGCTCTTTTTTTCCCCTCTGGAAGCAAGACAGTGATTCCTGGATCAGTGTCTGCTACATTCAAAACAGAGTACAAGAGTCATCTGATTGACCACTCCTGACAACCAGTTTCTTCACCTACCGTACTTGGGGAGCAGTGATCAACAAATGATGGCCTAAAGGGAAGAAAGTAAGGCCTTCCCCATCAACTGACACAGGGAATCCACAAAATCCCTCCAAAATCCCAGTCAGCTCTGTGGCTTACAATAATTTTGAGAGCGAAACAAAAACCAGTAAGGACACTCCAGCTAACCAACTCCTGGCAAGGGCTGCAGTAGCTAAACCAGTAGAACGTGGACCATTATGGTCACGCAGGGAGAAGGTGACATGCCCATGGCGATGCACTCGGTCTCTTCCCACCAGTGTCTCCACCCCCACTGTGTTCCTCCCCTCTCTGTGAAACTTAATCTCCTTAGTGAATAATGAATGGAAGGGACCATCTGTAATGCAGATATTCTCATCTGATTAGACAATGCTTTATCTAAAAGGATAATTAGCTCAGTGAAATCCGCTTCAGAGAGCTGCCAGCCTGCATTGTTTCTAAATTTAGAAGCCAAAACAGGTTTTTATTCAGGTTTTTCCAACAGATAAATTTGGTCCACAGAGACTGCACAAATACACTCAATGGCATCCGATTCCTGCAACTCTTCCTATAACTCGAAGAAAACCAGCAGGTCACCGCCCGGGGGGAAGCGACAAGAGGTGCACTCCAGCGAGCATGCATTCATCACGTAGCAGAGCACCAGTTTGTGAAGGTCGAGCCCCTCTGCTGCGGAGGAGGGCTTCGTTCTCACCCCAGCACTGGGCTGGGAGTCTCTCTGGTAACGCTCTGTTTGACCGGCTACACAAAGCCATAAATTCACACGCAGAATACCTCATTCCAGCAGCCTCCATGCAAACACTTGGCTCACAAAAACCAGTCATTTCTGCCTGGAAAAGTACACATGGTTATTTTTAGGTTCCTGTTCTTTTCAAAAATAACTGGAGGCATGAATCCAAGCCTCCAAAATGTGGCATCATTTCAAAGCCACAGGGGACGTTTGGAGGGCTTTTCAAATACCAAAACATCAAGTTTCCCGCTGAAATAGGGCATTCAAAAATATCTGGGACAAACAGATATCCTGCCCTTTCCTCAGCTGCAGAGTGCTGTTAAGCAATGGCCATTTTTAAGTCCAGGTGCTGTCAGTTATCCCCACAAACCAGCAGCTGGTATCAGGCAACAAGAGACAATGGAACTCCTACACAAATCGCTCTGCTTTTGCTCAGAACAAAGATTTCCAGGAAAACACGCCAGGCAGGGCACCCCATACTCAGAGACAAGCCAACAAGCTTACAGATGCCAGGCTTCCACTGATTTACGCACAACAAAAATGCCCTCTAATCCACAGGGCTGAACAACAGAGCATCTTCAGCAATTAGAAGCTCCCGGGGTTTCCTCTGAGCAGACAGCACGTGTGTCAGAGATGTCCAGCCAGCCAAAACCCCAGCCTTTAGCAACACCGACTCATGTCTTCCTGCAGTTCTTTTGAAGACTTGTAGATGACATCCACCTCCTGCTGAAACAAGCTTTTATGGGACAGGGCAAGGTATTCTGTTATAACCACCCTGAGTAAACAAAAACAAATCCTTGTCTTAAGCTGAAGCCCAATTTGTGACAGCAGCTACCGCCAACTTCGCTTGCAGAGACCTCCTCTAAGCTATGACTGGAAGAAAATCTTCCCCTAGCAGAAGAGTACAACAGGTAGTAGGCACTGAGGACACACTGAAAACTGTCTTCAAGGGTACCACGGGAAGAACACTTAAGCACTTTGTGCTACATGGCAATCTCAGCATTGTGCCCTAGATACCTGGATTTTGAAGCCACATGAGGATATTTACAGTTAGAAACCATGAAAACCCATCTGCCTCTTAATTGCAATACCGCTTTTTAATTTAATGACTGCACGTGTGCAGAAATTCCCCAAGACACTCTAATTATCTAGGCCTAGTGACCTTAGAAAAGTCTCCCATTTCCTTCAGACAACGGTTTTCTTGAAAAGAATGGGGTAATGCTAATCTTGGAAACGTCTGAGTTCCATGGGAAGAGAAATGAGAAGATAAAAGGAGCTGAAACAAAGTGACATGTGTTGGAAGTGGGACATTCTAGTCCAAAAAGCTGAAGCAGCTGCTGATGAGGAAAAAAGCCCTAGAAGTAGAATGCATTCCTTATTAATGCAAGAGAGACAACTATCAAAAAATACGATTATCCCTAACTGATCAGGAATTAGACATCAGGAAAGTTGAAGAGCAACTGAAACTAAACAACCATAGCACAGGGATGTAAATATTTATAGCAAGTTGAAACGTATCAGTTGAATATAAAAGCTAAGAAAGATTCTTATCAGAAAGTGTTACTCTCTTGGGTTTTTTCCCCCCCCCAATTAGAATCATGAGATTGAACAGCCCATCATTTAAAATGAAACTCAGTTCATTTAACAGGATTATGAGATACAACTACCTGTAATAGCCAGAAATCAGGAGACTTACAAGCCAACGTACGACGAGCCACCTTTCTCCCGCTCCTTTCACACCCCAGATGGATCTTCCCGCTCTAAAGCTGCAGCCATGACCCATTCCCAGCAGCTGCATCTCTGCAGAAGCCTTAGGGAAACAGCATGCATCAGGACACTTTGCCACTAGCTACTGGAGAAGTTTCATGGGGAATTACCATCTGAAAGTGACTACGCAATGATGTTTCATGTTACTGAAAAGATCTGCATATATGCGACTCCGTGTATTTCTGTATGGAACCATTCCTCTAAAGACCTTTTTCTACGATAGTGGACAAAGTAGAATGGAAACATAGCTGGACAATAAGGGTTTATTTTAAATATTGTCACTGGACAATTCAGGTGTCCAAGCTCGGAGCTTCCAGCAGTAACAAGAACTTTCTGGTGGGGAAAGCAAGGAAGTGAATCTGACGGCTGCAGATCTGGGAAGGTAAATCAACTGCTGCCCCACAAAAACTAAAAGAAAAGACCTCAGGCAAGCAGCAAAACACTTTTCAGTGAGAAATCAAAAATCCATCTGTACTGGAATCCTATGATTGTACTAGGCTCTTGGCTGTCGGGAAAGAAAAAAAAAAAAACAAAACAGCCCACACCACAACCCTTCAGGCCCAACTGCAGGATTTATTGCAGCCTTATGTACCACAAATTTTACAGCAAGGCAGCTGTTACGTGCATGAAGTCAAAACCACCGTCCACATCATTCAGACAAAGCCGCAGGTGGGATCTGAGACTTCTTCCCACTGAACTTCTGCCAAGCTTTCCTCCTCCTACACCTTATTCTTCTCAAAATATTTATTTTTCATATGACTGACTAAAACATTAGAGTGGAATGTTAAGCTCTGCTGATGACAGACTATTTCAATCTGTGCTTATTTTGTCTCCAACATTTGGAATTTTTGGACCCCACTAAGCATTTTGCAGGGACAAAGCTGTCTTCTAGAAAGATAAAGATACCAGGCTTTTAATTCCATGCCTCCCAGCATCTTTGAGCTGCATTATGAGGCAAGCTTGCTCTCTGTTTAACAACAGTCACCTACAGAAGATGCTGTCTAAGGACTTACTAAAGCAAATACACTGCTTGGCAAAAAAATGCAAATGTAAGCCTAGGATGTTTGATGAAGCAATAAACACTAAGTAAGATCTGCCCTGTGTGTCTACATGTAAAAGACAAAAATCTATCTTCAAGCATCACTACAACAAGGTGATAGGAAATCAACTTTCCTAAGACAAGAAGTGCTGCAAGTGTTCAGCTCTTCCCAGAAAACAGACCGCACACTCCAGAGAAATCTTACTCTAAACGCTTTTGGGAAAACAGACTTATAAAAGCCAAAGAACCTAGCAAAAAATAAGTAGCTTTGTTTCAATATAGTACCAGACTCTGTCACTTGGAATGCACAATATGGAAATGCTTGCTGCCTACGGCAATCAATATGCTTTCAATATTTCAGTCCAAGTTCCTACCCTATTCTTTAAATTATACAGCTCATAAGCAGAGTATCTTCAGTAACAGTTCCTTTCATGTAATGCCAGCTGGGTGACACAATGGAAAAATGCCATATGGCCACTTCATGAAAAGTAAAGCGTTCACAGTGTTTCCACAGCAGGAAAGAGTTAGCAGCCTGATATCAATCCTGCTACAAACCAGTCCCACAGCAGGCCCAGCATTCCTCTGAAGAAAATCACGCTATACGGTCAAGGCATTTCAGGAAGAAAGTGCACAGAGGCAGGTGGTACTATCACCTTCTCCAGCCTGCTGCTCGAAGGGAGAGTTGTAGCATCCTTTGTTGCAAGATAAGCCCTCTAAAGAGCACCAGGGATCCCAGCAGACACAGAAGACTGGGAAATAAAGGCTGGCCATCTATGACCTGCCATTTGATCCCACGCTGCCGGAACGCCAAAAGCCTTGTGGTTCAAACCATTCCAGTAACATAGCAATAATGGCTCTGTGCAACAAAAAAATGAAGCAGTAGTTTCCCAAACACTTGCTCGCACTTCAACTGCAATACACATTGCCAGCTGCAACTTCTGAGCAGGAAAGAGGGACCCAGTTTCTCTGGGCTACGAAGGAACAGCCCTGATCCATCTAGCCCCTTCCCTGACCATAGGCAAGTGGCAGGAGAAGCACAAATACAAGTAATTTCAGAACTCCCAGTTCACATTTCCACACTGGAAAGTGATTAACTAGGGAGCAGATTTTCCTAATGACATTTAAGGGGGAGAAAAGGAAAAGAGGAAGAAGCGACACAAGACAGTGTATAACTCTGCACACGCTTCACACTACCATTACAGTGTGGAAAACACATCCACAATGATTAAATAACACTCGGAGGAAGGGGAAAGCTATTTCAACATGTGTCCCTAGCCCCAAGTAGAGAGATGCCCTGTGATGACCCATTTACTCCTCCTGCTCCAGCCCCACCCTCAGAGCGTCTCATTCCAGTCCTTTCCAAATCAGAACTAACCACCCATCATCCTTCCTGGGCCCACAAGCCACCCCTTACCTCCAACTACAAACTATTTACCCTGTTAATTGGCCCTGGAGTTCTCTGCTCCCATCTCACAGTGCTGGCATTGATCCAGAGCTTCAACTCCATGTTCCCTGGCGTTGAAACCCCTGCCCTCCCATCCCCTCCACCACCCGTCCCAGGTGACCACACCTTCATCTGCCTGCAGAACCAAAGCTTCAGCTTTTGTTTCTAGCAGGAGATTTCAGAAACCTAAGGAGGAGCTGCCACGTTCAATAGCCTACCCAGCAGAACCCACACACCATGGAGGGGAGGGGGAGAAAGTAACAGGAGATTTAATACAAACAGAAGACACATGGCAGCCCCAGTTAAAATGGCAATGTTTCAGAAGAATAAATCTTCCAAAAGCTTCTGAAAAGACCTGAAAGTGCTCCATATAACACCATACCACATGTCAAGAAAGACAAGGAGAGGGGCCTGGGAGGATGTCTGGGAAAACACCATCCTCATCATCAAGATATAAGCCAGAAAGCAAGTATGAGTTGTACTGCTGCTTGGCTGGTGAAAGGCTGAAGAGGACTTTGCAAATTCTGTACATCAGCATGGATCACAAAGTTTTTCAGCTGAATTTCACTCACTGTGTATTCTGCATGTTTTTTCCCATACCATTTCATCCACTTTCTGAACTCTCTGTCCATCGTCTAGAAGAGGGAGGAAAAACAAAACCACCTATTAGGACATCTTGTGTTAACCAGTTACATCACAGTAAAAGCAGCTGCACCTCTGACAGTGCTCATTGACCTCCAAGACTTTTTGTTTGGTTGGGTTTTTTTGCCATTAACACTCAAAGGACAGGCAGATAGACAACTACTGTGGTTCAGTTCCACCCCCCCCCCCAAAAAAAAAAAAAAA
>Ga0065711_1030252_pt1 | contig 33129 bp, 19 predicted proteins | sample Hoacrofraction12_FD_59098 | JGI IMG/M metagenome (GOLD analysis project Ga0065711, IMG submission 59098) | Hoatzin crop microbial communities from Cojedes, Venezuela - Epithelial fraction 12 v2 (version 2) | ecosystem: Host-associated > Birds > Digestive system > Esophagus > Crop | place...
TTTTTTCTTTTTTTTTTTTTTTTTTTTTTTTTTTTTGACTGGAACAATGAACAGGAGTTGTCTCTTACATTCAAGTGAACATGGCCCCACAACATTTCCTGCATCAATTCCCTATGGAGAAGGCAGGATGTTTAGGAATCTTGATGCAGAGGACAAAGGTTGGTCAAAATACCATACCAGCCCACTGCAGGAGTGGAATAATGGCTTCAGTGGTATTTTCCATCAGAGAAAACCAAAAATACATGTAGTTCAACTTTTTCAGTGGTGAGCCAACAGAACTCACTTTTGCCTCTGATAGAAGCCTGTCTCAGGTCCAGGACATGTCCAGACAAAGGTGTATTTCTCATTTCCCTGATCTCCAATACGAGGCTAATAATTTTTCAAAAAATCTGTGCCATAGTCAGTTAACACACATATTACTCAGTGACAATGCAGACTGTTTGATCTTTGCTCTAAGAGTAAAGCACCGTTTCAGGGTTGCTTGGCAGCTCTGTTTTCCTTCCCTTAGAAAAAGAGATGGATTCATTTAGAATCATGGGCCATGGAGAAGGGAGCTCAGGTGTGGCAGAAATGGCAGGTGGCTAGAGCTGACTTGACAGCAATTAAATGTACAAATCTTTGATTAGGCTCACGGGAATGGAGTCATTAGCTACAGCGAATGGACCAGCTTGCTTTCCACTGCCTCATTAGCCATAATACTGATAGTACTTTAAAAAGCCTGGAAAAAAGCCCTTCCACACAGAATTAGGAAAGTTGAGTTTCAGGGGAAAAAAATTAGCTAGTGTAAGCATTTTCTAGTCGAACAAACAGAGCCTGGCTTTTCTGGTCACTGACAAAAAAACCTTCATGTTTGCTGTACTGAGAGATAGCCCCCTACCCAGTGCTGCAAGCAACCCTTTCACAGAGATCAACAAGTTGCTTTTGGCCACTGAAATTTAGTAATGGCCTCATCAGGCAGCATCCTGCTGTGCTCCAGTTCCGAATATCAGTGCCTGTAACAGCATCGTACCCTGCAAGTGAAGACCTTCGGTCAGTCACACAGTGGGATTATCAGGCTGGATGTAAATTGCACATGTATCTCCAAACTAGCAGGTTTAGCCCAGGGGAAGATTTGGCTTGGGCTTTATTTATCTTCCTGTAACATGACTGGTTGAAGAAGGGCTGCAATAACAATATTCTGCCGTAAATTAATGTCCTCCCACCCTCAACTCTACACTGCTATTTCACGGAAAGTTCATAATGAAATAATTTGTACCCACTCACCCCTTCTCTTCCACTCTTCCTCCGGTAGTCTCTATTCCATCCACTTAATTTCTCTGGCCTGCTAAACTAGAGTCCTCTGAAAAAAAGAGAAGCAGCACTTTCTCCCAGGGCCCTCATGTAGGGATTCAGGCCAACAAGCTGACCGGACAAAAGCAGTTCAGGACATAGCGAGGCCAGTGGCTTCTCACCTCTCACATTGCTAAAACAACAGGGAGCACAGCTGGAGTGGGGTAAAAGGGATATTGTTCTTCCGAGTCAGTGACAGCATTGCTGGGCCAGGGCTTCACCCTCTACAGCAAGAGCAAGATCGGAAAAAGGGATGCCACGCTTCCTGAGGATTACTGTTGTCCTCTCATCACATGGGGCACTGAATTGTTATGCACTCGTTACACCATGCTTCACTTACTTGTGAAGTCAATGTTCAGATACCTCTGGATCCCACAGGTCTGTTCTCCTGTCTCAGTGGTCGGAGAAGGTTGCCAGTTCCCTGTCTTGCTCCTTCCAAGGTCTCACAGGGACAGGATGCTAAAAGAGATCTCTGTGCCACAGATGACTTACACATAGAGGCACTGGGTAGAAAATTTTGGTTTTCACACTGGAGTACTTTGACAACTATTATACAGTCTCCCTGCAGTTATAACCACATACTTTACCTTCTTTAGGTGCATTTTTTCTTCATGTGCCTTTTTATATGTAAGAGTTAAATGTAGAAGAGGAACTGAGCTGAAAGGGATGCTTCCTCTGAAGAAAGAGGTTCATATGTCAAATAATTTTAAAATACGTGGTACAAATTGTCCACTGGAATTATCGACAGAGAGATAGGTAACTCCATTAAAAGAGAACATCCAGCCTAATTTCAGTATCTCAGTGACTGCCAAGGTTGGGTGAAACATATCCCATGTTAGCTGACAAACTTACACTGAAGTTGAAAGACTCCCACCAGGACAGCCTTTCCCAAGACCATGCCAGCAGAGGACTGACTGGATCTTCCTGGTCTGGGATGACATCTAAACAGCTCACAGATTCAACAAATACAGAGCAATCTCATCAGCTGTGCAGCGCTGTTTTTCTTTCCACAATGGTGGTGTTAGAAATACAAGGCAAGATTCAGTCAACAATATCCCTGGGGTGTCTTTGTTTTATTTCAATGAGCAGTGAACTTCCATGTTGAAACAAAATATGCTGTGAAAAAAAGAGAAGTGGTCTTTGGAGGAGGGGAAATCCCAGGAAAGTGGGAACGAAGAAGAATAAGAATAAGTTTAAGCGGAAGGAGAAAAACAGAAAAAGCTGCTAAACAGCTTCTAAACAGTTCTGCTGTAGAAAATACAAGCTGCATTGCTTTTGCCCTTTCAGTGTCTGCCTTCTCTGCATTTTAATGACAGTTGAGTGTCTAGCCTGACAGGCACTTTTGTAAGTCTTCCTTGATTCCTACCTGCTTATGTATGTACCCAATTTCCTTTGGAGACCTGGCCTTGAGTGATTTCACTCTAGAATCCAACCTCTGATGATCCTGTGTTGCACCGCAGGTCACTTTTTGCATGGGAATTAAAGCCTCAGCAAGCTCTGATAGATGCAGAGGAGAAGACCAACAGACGTTGCTCCCTCTTCTCCTCCATGCCCCTCTCTCAGCACTTCCTTCTCCCCAGATCTGTCAACAGAAGGAGGCTGACTCCACTTCAGCAGTCGCACTTCATTGCCCAAGTTCTTAACTGGAGCTGCTGTGGCACTGGCACAGGTCCTTTTCTGCTGAGTCTGCTGTGGGGACAGTAACCTCCACCCAAGGAACGGAAAAGACATTGATGGGCTGCAATAGCTGAAACTACCACACAGAGTTTCTCTGGGGCGCATTTGTCAGAGCTGTAAGTGATTTAAAAACCTTGGAAAAGTTCACCGTCAATGGCTTAATATGGCTTCTCCATCTCTAACTTCTGTGCCTCTGAAGAAAGTGCAAAGCATGTAAACAGTGCAGTAGGAACCCTTTCCAGTCAACTTAATTTTTTCCTTTGCTTCCCAATCACAGCAAATATTTTGGTAAAAAGACCCACAAAAGCAGCAGAAGGTTAAGCAATATCCAGAGCTGTGACTGCAAAACTTGCCATCCTCCACCATCCTGCTGCCCAGCCAAAAGCTGTGGCACGGCCAGGATGGAAACAGGAGGAAAACTTATTTTTCACCATGTGTTTTGACTCTGCTCCGGGGCTTAGATGACCTGACGGTAAAAATGCCTGCGTCCTGTCTCCACAACAGATATATCAGTTGTAAATTATCTGTCCAGTTTTGCCATTGTGAGTAGGGCCCCGGTGGGAATTAATGGCACTGTATTATTGTTGTTGTTGGCAGATAGCCTCCAAAAAAGACCAGCTTCCCCGATGCCGGTGGAGGGGGGGAATGCTGGTGTTGGGAATATTTCTATCTGGGTCAGGTCTGTGTTTTGGGAACAGGTCGGAGGGGTGGGGGTGCGGACTTCTCCGGTGGGTGCCCCACACCAGCGCGTCCTGCCCGTCCTGCTGCCAGCTCGCTACCTTGCCGCTTGGCATCCCGCTACAGGCCGTGCGAGCTGGGGGTTGGAGGCGGGGAAGCGAGGCAATTTGTAGTCATGTTACATTTCCTACTTCAAAACTCTGTTTTTACAACTATTGGCCTCGCCTGCCCCAGGAGTTCTGGCCTGCGCAGCGGGCTCTGTTTTTTCATTTCTGTCAGCAGTGGGTCTTTGCTCCTGCAGGAAGGCTTTGTGTTTCATGTCTTTCCTCCCCTGCCACATGCTGTGCTGGCCAGGCAGCCTGCCACGTGCTCAAAAGACTCCTCTCCACTCCTCTCCCCTGCTTCGCTCGCCGTGCAAACGCTCCGTAGGTGCTTCAGGCGCAGATGCTCGGGGCCTGCTCCCGTGTTTGGCCGCGGCGCCTTGGGTGATAAGAGGGTGGACACCTGGACGACGGCCAGCCCAAGCATTACAGCCCGCTCTCTCTTACGCTGTTTACTTTTGTGACAGTTTCTCCTTTTGATTCTCATGTCTGCAGTGTTGATCTAGGAGGGTGGCCATCTGGACTCCTGCCTCCACCGCTAGCCATGGCTTGGTCTCCACCTCCTCACTTCTCTGCCAACCGATTTTAACAAGTTTTCCTCCAGCCGTGCCTCGTGTCAGGGCTTGCAACAGCTTGGGGGGACCCAGCTTTCACTTCTCACCCTTGCTTTTTTTGCTGTCCTTGGGTTAGACTGACCACTGGGAGCATGTGGAGCCCGTCTCAGCTCTGTTGCCACAGCAGTGGTTACAGCCAAATCAAGACTACCCCTCAGCTGCTAACAAACTGAGACCCATCTGACCCTCAGTCCAAAAAAGGGCATAGCTTATGTAAGGGATGGAATGCACAGACTCTCTTTATTATCAGGATTTCCATCTACCCGGAGACCCTGGCTGGGCCTTCCCTTTGGCTTTTCCCCCCGCAGCCACTGCCTCCGTCTCACAAAGGGTTTTAGCAGAGCACAAAAGTATCTGACCTCATCGGGGACCCCAGGGTTTGGGATACTTTCAGAAATCATTGCAGCAAGTCAAAAAAGCAGAGAAAACTCTGCATGAATTTCTTTTCTTTTTTTTTTTTTTTCCCAAAAAATTAGTCTTAGGAAAAAGAACCAGCCTTTCAGCCCACCAGCTCCAGCTATTCTCCTCAGTCCTCAGCTGGCCTCTCCATGGGGTTTGCTGCCAGGGTCCTGGGCTCCTGGGAAGCACTGGTTGTATGTCTGCACCGCAGCATGGATACGATGCAGATACCCGTGCTGACTGGGACCGAGTGAGAGCTGGAACCCACGAAAGTATAGCTCTATCAGTGTGGCTCCTTGCCCAGCCTAATTAGACCTGCCAGGAAAGGCTAATTAGCTAGGCTCAGTGCCACGCTGATATGCCTGTATTGCTTTCAAGAACCAGCAAGTATCATGTGGAGCTCTCTTTAGCAAGGAGTTGCGATGTGAAGCTGAACAGACGGAGTACATATTCACAGGGCTTCCCTCTCCAGCGTGAGCACGCTGAACTTGTCAGAGGCCATTGCACGCAGCAGTGTCTGTTTGCATGGTAAGGGAGTTGACGGCGGGACCTCCCTGAACAAAGCTTCACGACGCCCATGGTGAAATGAAGCACAGTACATCTTCCCCTCTGCCGGAGAGGAACGCCAGAGTGCACAAAACGTGAGACACTTGCTGGAATTCACAGAGGGAACCCACAGCCAGGCTCGTCTCGCAGCTCAGCCTGCCCGCCTTGCCCTTCCCTGCCCACAAAATCGCGCTGCCCGCCTGCCCAGCAGCACTTGGCTGCCTTCCCCTCCCCTCCCCAGTGCCACAGCCTCAGCTCACAGAGGACTGCTCCCCAAACGTGCTTTGGACCCTTCTTAGGCCTTTCCGAGCATCCCTTTCCTGCTTTAACACACTGTCACACTTCGTATTTTTGCCCTGACCACCACTGCCACATAAAATGCCGTTTGCAGCTTCACACACTTTGGGGGGATGCTGGCCACCCGCGGAAGGGCACCGGTTCCACTGTGTCTGCGGTTCCCCACAGCCGTAGGAGGGTGGAGAAATTTGCTCTTAAAGTGCGTAAGAAGGTAGTGAATCATAGGAGCAACAAGCTCTTGTTTACCAACATCTCACTCCGTAAGGATTTCTTTAGCACAGTAATTTGTGAGATAGATAGCCAGATTCTGGCTTCCATCTGAGACAAGCTCGGCTGGGTGAAAGGTTCCTCTTGGCTGATGTGGTAGGGACACTGTCCATGAACCATGATGGACCCAGCTCCTCCCAAAGGTAGGATCTTGTGTGGGACATACATACACACATGCGCACACATACACAGACACACAGACACACAGAAGGACTCTTGCTACCAGAGGAAGGGTTCCAAATAATGTCTGTTCCCTTCACAGGTTTGGCTGACAGTCTGGCAGAGGTAAAAGAAATGAGGAAGAGCCTGTGGAGGTAAAAATATCCCTATCATTGGACCATCACGTAGAAGTACAGCAAGAAGAAGCATGGGTTACACACAAGCTGAAATATTGTGGCATGTATTACAGTGCTGCATAATCCATGCAAGCATAGCAACAACTCATTACCCTAACTGAAGGCTATGGTGTAATTATCTTAATTACAATGCCGCCGGCTGAATTCGCTTGAGAAGTATGCCATTCTCTGTGCCCTACAGGGTAATGCATAATCCCAAATACTTCATCTACTGAAAGTGAGCTCTGAGATACATTTGAGCTGCAGCGCAGTCGCACTTCCAGGCTTCTGCTTAATGTTTTCTTTTTTCTCAGCTGGCCAGAGGATTCAGCTACAGTTGGTGCACACTGGTGCATTTACTGACTGTATCAATTGTGCAGAGAGACTGTGACACTTTCTTTTAGGGATGGAGCTCTATCACACCTGCAGAAGCCACAGGCTGCAGGGGCTTCTGAGGGACTGCCCCAACAGATATTAATGTGAAAGTGTTAACTTTACAGCTGCTGATCAGGCCAACTAAAACAACTAAACACAATATACAATGATTTCCCACATACCCGTGCACATCTGTACACCACACAGCCTGCACCCCAAATGCAGCCGTCCTGCTTTTCAGGGGCCAAAGCCAGATGCTCAGTAAGGCAACACGCTGCATGGGGTGCAGGTCGAGGACACAGCCCAGGTGCTGGCGGCAGCGCGGCCATAAGCACCGGCAGCTGGTGGCACACCAGGCACAGCGCTGTCCTTTCCAAAGGGGTTATGGCACAAGTGGCCTGAGCAGAGCAACAGTGCTCAGCTGGCCCACAGCTGGGCTGTGCAAAAGGAGCCCAGACCCTAAATGCTACCCTGCTGTAAAACAGCAGCTATCCAGGGTGGCTTTGAGATCTGGTCAGACATAATCCCATCCTTACAGCACTGTCTGGAACTTCATCAATTGCTAGTTTTCATCTTCAGCTCTGCTCCCTCATCACCTTCCCCCACACACGTGCACTGTCCAGTGAAAACTCATCTCACTTCCCAGAAAAAAATAATTCCCAAGACTTCTTCCTAAAGAGCAGTAAGAATAACTAGCTTTTGAATTCAGCACAGCAAGCCTACAATTTCAAAAAATGTTTTGGGTCGACAGGAAATGAAACTGTATTTTCTTGGTAAAACAATAAAACCCCAAAATTCCACTTTGGATCATGCAAAGTGCTTGGTTTGACCTGAAACAAAACACTACATTTTTGCCTTTAAACTTTTCACCCCTTTTTATTTATTGCAGGCAGGAAAACCTCAAAACAAAAACAAATGTTTCGAACTGAAAAGTTGAGCTGTTTCACTTTGAAATCATCACAATGCATTGACTGCAATTTCTCAGAATCACCCTCTTTGTCTTTGGCTTAAACTGCTAGATTTCAGGTTTAATTCCCAAGAAGTTTTGCACAACACAAAACAGCTTTCCAAGGATTTCACCTGGCCTCACATACCTGCTGTTTGAAATTGCATGCTTGAAAAAATTTGAAATAATGACGTTACTTTGCCAATAATATTCTTAACATCAAAGTCCTTTCAAAAGCAGGCACTTCCTGAGAATATATTGTTCTTCTTTTCATAATATCTCATGCAGAGGATGAAGGAGAGAAGAGGTATTGCCTTTGGTTTGGTTCTTCTGTGGCCTGAAGGCAGGACCAGAGAGTAAACGTCAACCTCTAATGCACTGCAGGCTGCAACCAGGATCCCGCAGCTGAGCTGCACGCAGTGCCACTTCACACTGGGCATCTGGCAAGTGGGATCCAGCTGCATGGTGCCGGGAACTGGGTGCATCTGGGAATGATCTCCAGACTGAGGTCCAGGAAATAAGGAGCTACTCACCCAGCACGCTTTTGTCTTCCGCTGCTCATCAGCCAGAGGGAAAGTTTAACTGTATATTGGGTTTATTGGGCTTAAAACTGCCTCTAGGTTTTATCTATTAGAAATAGAGGGAAAACAGGCTCTTGAGACGTTTTATTATTTCCAATTATGATTTCATATGAAAAAGCAGAACAGGGAATAGATTTGGCTTTTGACCCTAAAAGAGTTTGGGGCAAAGATCCCATCTGTTGTGCATTTTAGCTGGACCTATTCACCATTTCTGGTAACATCTGGACACGTTAATGCTTTAAACAGTGGAAACAGCCTTCAACACAGATCTCTGCCTCTAAGCAAAAATGTGACTTCCTTATCCTTACACCTCTGCAGAACACCCAGTTCACAAAACACATTAAACTGCCTGGTCATAAGAAGATATGCAACAGAAGGAGAGGTTAAAAAGGAGAGGCAGAAGAGAAAGAGTTTTAAAAAAATGCTACAGTCTCTCCCAGTGTTTCTATGGGTGGAGTGTGTAAAGGTTAACGATTTCTAAATATTCAGGAGTAATAAATGATCTAAGTAGTTTTCTGGCGGTACCTCATGTTCCCAGAGAAACAAATGCTTCAAGGATATGCACCATTTCAGAAGAATGTGACAGAGAGGAGAGATTTATTTTAAAAACTTGAGATATCTGTCTCATCACTGATAATAAAGGTGCAGGATCTTTCCATCCAGAAATACCACCAGCTAAACAATTAAGAACAGGGTTCCTTAGGATTTGTGTCTCACCATTGAAGGGCTTAAAATTACATTATATGAAGGTTTTCTGTTTCCTCCACATATATCTTCTAAATTCTCCATTCCCCCATCCAACTTTTCTCCTTCAAGTTGTTTTGGCAGCACACTGGGTGTTATTTCCTTCAAACAAAAAGATATCAGCTGAAAGGATCAAACAGGAGCAAAAAATCTTGCACACATCTGAAGTGTGGTCACTCCTGTCCCCAGTTACGGAGCTGGGGTGGGGTGGGGGGCAACTTCTGTGGGAGGTTGACTGTCTTTGCAGCTATCCCACTGCTGAGCCTGGATGAAACTAGTCAATCACTTAAGAAGCTACTGGAGGAGTGAAACACAGAAGATCTCCCCAGACTGAGCTCTAGCAAATATTTTTTTCTTGCTTCCTTGACAAAAGGAAAGAAGACTCTTATCTCTTGTACACCATTTTCTTCAGGAGTAGAGTAAGGAAAGGGCCAAGGAGCATGGGAGGTCAGGTTAAGACCTGGGTCCTTCTTCCCCTGCCTTTGGATGTGGGGCTGAAAAGGGGGAAGGAAAAGGGATGTAGCCGGTGGCCAGGATAAGCCTCAGCAACAAGATTAGTATGTGATGATACAGCAGCAGTAGGAAGCAGAACACAAGGGTAGAGCATCTCCTGGGAGAAAGAGCGGAGTTTACCTCCCACAAAATAGGAGCAGGAGCAATGCAAGGGTGGGTTGTAATAGCAAGCTTAGGACCGGGCTGAGATTATAGAAGAGATGCAAGTAAGCGTATGCATGCATTTATTTCAACCTGGCTGAAACCTGGGCATTTGACCAATGGAAAACCCACAGTCAGAGAACTGATGGTTTGGCATCCTCACAGTACATACCCTTGTCGAGGGAGCAGCAGCTGATGACCCTGTTTGTGTTACTTGCAGGGATGCTATCTGATAACAAGCCCTTCTTAACCATGAGCAGACAAGACTGGTTTCTCTCATGGGATGCGGCTGCAAGGAGGAAAGGCCTTCAGAAGATTCAGAGAAACCTGGGTGAAAGTTACTGTGGTTAGTGATGTAAATAGTGGACAGCCCAAGCTAGATTAGTATCCACAGGGAAGGTCCCATCCTACCCCCTACACATAAAAATCTTAGCTTCTTATCTGCCATTTCCAGGCTTTCACTCACCTCTAACTTCACTTACACTGTATACCACAGTACATGAAGGAATGACCTAGTTGGGCGCTAAGTACTGTGACGCTGATCTCCTTCAGTACATACTGCACCATGGGTGTAACAGCTCCCCTGGTTCTGCAGACATCCGTTTAGGTCAGACTGAGTTCATCCAGCTGCTGCCGTCAAACACTTGGCTGAGGATTCAGTGAAATACGATGGGATCGGCCCCTCTTCTGACCAAACCCTTACCTGTCACTGGTATGACAGCAGGAGCAGCAGCAGATGCCAGCCAGATAGCTCCTGGCTGCAGCTCCAGGGTTGTCTTGTGGCAAAAGAACCAACAAATGCTTTCAGGGGGGTTCTTGGGACAACAAATTTAGCAACAACCTCCCAGACCCCTCAAAAAAACATGACTGAAGACAACCCCTTCTACTGCACAGCCTTTTAGCAGAAACTGGGTGGTTGGCACTGAAATGAGTGTGGTGGGGTGAACCCTTACCTGCGTGATCCATGCAGATTGGGCTGCTAGAACAAGCCCAGAGCCGAGTGCTCTGTGCACACCTCTGTTGGGTAACGGCTGGGCTGAGGTCCAAGGAATCTGTATAAAACATGCTCAGGACTGCTCAGCCAATTAATCTTTTCTAACTTGTGGGGGGAAAAAATGGCATGTGATCATGTAATTAATGGTTGGCTCCTAAGGTGTGTGCACTAATTAAGGTTCAGGCCTATGGTTGCCCAGCAACTATGTTTGCAGCATTTTCTAGCACTGAAATACTTGACTTTACGGCCTGAATAAATGTTCTTTCGGGCCATTTTGTGCGTCATTATTCCCCAACCAAAAAGGAAAGTAGCAGACAGAACAGGCAGGTGGCACCCTAGAGCACCCTCTCTTCACCTTGGCTAGGACAGGTGGGACCTCTTGCTCTCCTGTCCAGACTCCTGCTGCGAGGGCAGATGGAAAGTGATAGAAGGTTGTTGCGTCCTCCAACAACTCATGTTGCTGGAGAGATGATGTCTGTTTGGTGTGTTTTGCAGACTGTACCTGACAGAAGAAGAATGGTAGTACCACCAGTTAGGGAGTCTCTTCCCAACATTGAAGCAGAGCCTGCTCCGGAGCAGAAGCGTTCTGCCTGAGTCTCTCCAGGCTTGGTTCTTTCTTTCCCATCCTCCTCATCCTGTCACGGTCACAGGCTTGCTTCTCTCTCCTGGTTTCTCTCAGCACTCTGCCAACTTGCTCTTTCTCTCCTTTCTCCACCCCAGGTCTCTGTGGTTCTTCCCTCTATACATCCCTCTTCTTCAATGCCCAAGCGTCAGAAAATGGAGAGGAGCATAGTGAGCACCAAAGGAAAGCAGGAAACACACAGGGAAAGCTACGATGACCCCAGCAAGTCCTGTGCCCATGATTGCAGGGGAATGTGTGTTCAGCCCCGGCTTCCATGGGGGGATGTGCTCTGACCAGTCAGAGTCCTTTGCTGCCAGCAGTCTACAAACCATTTTTCAAAGGCTCATAACTTGGCCAAATTTGGGCAGATTTTCCTGGACACAGCAAATGGTATACTCCTGCTTCAGAGGCCTCCTCCTGCCAAATTTTAAACCTTTTGCTTTTCTCTTGGGGGAATGCAAGCACTTCAGAAAGAAAAAGTTCACCAGGGTATAACACAGAGACAGAGTTTTCCCTTAACTCTCAGAAGTGCTTGGAACAGTCTGGCAATGTCTCAGACAGACACTTAGCATGGAAAACATCAACTTAAACCGTAAAAGACCAAGGACATTACAAAATCAAATAAAAATGTGCATTATAATGGGCAAAGTAAAGGTAGCTGGGCATTGATATCAAAGTGCCAACACTCAAGATACTACCAACTCCATTCATATTAAACCAGAAGGCATTACGTGGAATTGAAACTGACAGTTGTAGGCTAAAACCTGGTGGAGCTTGATGGATGAATCTGTTAACATATTGACAAAGAGAGCAGGTGAATTCTCCCCATATTTCACTTTCATTCTCTGTGTACTTTGCTGAAGTTTTAATCAAAAAGAGACACATTTCTCACAAAAAAGCCTGAAGAGCGAGAGCGACCAGTCACCCCAGTCCCTGTGCTGGAGCACAGCCAGGGTCGTACGGCTGCTGTGGCTCCCAGGAACAGGCACTTGCCAGAGGGCGAGTTTCTGGTGTAATTTCTCTAGTGTAATTCGCTGACAGGCCTTAGCAGCCTCCCGAGAAGTTTCCCTAACACCATCCCCCCATGACACTGTGCTACAACAAACTGTCCCGAAAGGACTCACCAGAGAAAGTGCTCGCAGTACCAGTGCCATCCACCTTTATGCACCCCTTCCAGGGTCTGTCTTGAATTTAGGGTTTTTGCTAGGTGAGAGGAACATCCTGAAATCTAGTTCGGATGTGCTGAGTTCTAGGCTACAGTTTAAACTCTCTCCAATTTTTCTTATCCCCAGTTAACACCACAGACCGATAGCCCTCCACTGTATTAAGCCATTCATTGAATACACAACAAAAGGCTATCAAATCCATCTGATTATTTATACTGTGATCATCATTATAGCATACATATGTGAAAGACAATGTGTTTGGTGTGAATTGCCCATGAATTGTGCAGTTAACATTTTACACGTACAGAGACCTATGTGAACTGAATCCCAATGCTTTCCGGGAAAATCATTGCAAACCTTTTAGAGACTTTGAACTGGAAACTCCATGTAAGAAATGAATGTAGGGATTTTTTTCTCCCTTCCTCTATAGTGTTGTTGTTGCTTCCTCAGCTTGAAGAAAGTACAATCTGTACTTATTTCTGTTGCTGAGATGTACTTCTTGAGGTTACCTGTCAGACTGCTCATTTGAAAGAACGTGCCCATGTTTTGTTTTTTTTTAAAAAAGAAACAGATAATTCATAATTATTCCATTTAAATCCAGCCTTCTGCTATTAAATTTGGAATTTTATACAACCTGATTTAATGGAAACACAATATTTTGGATTACAGAATGGAAAATTTTACGTTCAACAAGCTGAATATGTTTTTGCAAAATTTCACTTCATCTGAAGTTATCAGCCTTCACTTCTCCACTAAAGATTCTAGCTGGACTTTACCAATGTTATCAAATGACACAGGATTCACTGCTGGATACAGCCAAGAAATACAACATGATGCCTTTAAAGAAAAATGCCCTTCTATGTGGTCAGAGATTTGGGGGAGGAGATACTAAGATTGAATGGAAGAACTTTAAGAATAGATTTTAAATTTGAAATCTTCTTCACCTTTTCACAAATGTGATGAAAACATGTTTTAGCAGTTCAGGCATGTCTGCATTTTTTACCACCGAGTACACCAGAACACTAAAGAAGTTCTAATATGTATGTTTGAATATGTTGTTGCTGATTGCATACTGAAACATCCTTGTTCACTCAGAGTGGGCGGTCATTAATTTTGAGATCCTTTCATTCCCATAGGGCAGTCTGCTGGAAATACCAGAGATCATCTCTTGCTTATGTTCATACACCTTAGTTAACTCTATTGGCTTCTCAAAAATTGCCATCCTAAAGAATCAGTGAATACAGAAAGGCTGAAATTTGCTGTGTATACAAATCTAAGTCCCCCAAATCTCACCCATAACCATCCAAATCCTAAGCTCTTTCCGCCAGAGTCCCTTAATCATTAATGAAAAGGAAATTCAGTCCCTCCAGAGGAAAATTGCTTCCGGTCATATTTAATACCTATCTTTGGATATGGGAAGTGGTCTCCGCAGTTGCAACTCTCTCTCTCTTTCTCCCTCCACTGATGGTGGAAGAGATGTCTAAGTTTTCAAAGTCCAAAGTCACCTGGAAGAAGCTCCGTTCTTAAACAAGTGCATGCTCTGTCTTCAGTGTTGTTACTCATATGAATGAAACCAGAGTCAAGCTCAAGCATCTGCTTCATCTGGACTAAAATCTATGATGACAAATACGGACATAACATTTATATGAAAGGCACAAATATCTACCTATCCTTTGTGGGAAAAGGTATTAAGGCTCCACTCCTTTATTGCTTCTACCGGCTCCTCTGCCCAAATCTGTTACTCCTGAAAGTGCAGGTCTTGCTGCACAGCAGGAGGAGCAAGTTCCAATCAATATGGGATGCAAAGGGAATGCAAATTGTGCATGAGCCATGCTTAATCAACCTCAAAAACTTTTCCAGAAAAATAAGGCAACACAGACACCCTTGCTGCTGCAGAGTGGTTTGCAGCTCAATGTTCGGTGCAGGTGAGCAGGTACAGAACCGAACTCTTCTGGAATTACTAAGTGATGCTTGTCTCCAAACTTCTCTGAAGAGTATTATACTTTGATCACTTTCCAGCGGTATCTCATATTTTGTGAGCCTATGAGAGATAGTATTCTGAACCTACTTATATAACTTGCTGGATTTTTGTAATTTATCTCCTTTGCCAACGAAGATTACCCTCTCGGTGAGCAAGCAATGGTCAATTGATTTCAAGAGCAAATCCTGTTGGCATTTAAGAGAGAAATGATTAGACCTCTTGTTATCAAAGTCCCAAGGTCAAGTCATCAAATATGACTGATTACGTTTTCTAATGGTTTTTCTATGCTCATTAAAGTGCATTCAAATATTCAGAATCACCTCCGATCATGACATTCAAAACCTGCTCTGATGGCTCCTGACAAGCAGAAATGTATTCTCTAATCTTTAACCACATAAACAATAGATAACTGCTTGTAATTGGGTTCAAATTGATTTCAGGTGTCTTCAGAGAAAAGCAATTTCTACAACAGATTAACCTTTTAATTAATGTTTATTAAGGATATTACCAGGTGCAGGAATCCTCCCAAAGCAGAAAATTACACTTCATTGACATTCATTTATGATAAAATAGCTAATCCATTCCCAGGTCATTATTCATGTATTTATCATCTTTTCTCGCTCTTTATAAAAATGCCGTAAACTCTAATTAACTACTACAACACTGTATGTTTTAAATACATTGTTCTCTATTGAATAGGGGAATGGGCACGTGAAGATCACGATGTCCTTTGGCACAGGTTTTTAGAGAAGGAGCCAGTACTCTTTACCAAAAGTCACCATGGGCAGGATATTCAGCTATAGCATCAGCCTTAACTAAAGGCTTGTGAGATACCTCATTCATGAAGGGAATGCAAATGCATGGAGAACTCTGTCAGAGTTCTCACGCCATAAAGGACTTCATCCACAGAGGAAAGATAGGCTGCTCTCTTGAGAGGAAAGTAACATGGGCTACAGAGAAGTTTATTATGCCGTGTTTGTGGAACATTAATGCCTTAATGATGGAGTCACTGAATCCAGATTGTAAGGAAAATGTGGAAATTCCCAACTCTAACCGAGGTTTGAGGTGATTTACCTGAAGCTGATGGTGATGCCTCCTCTGGATACACCTCTAACACTAAATAAACAAAAAAGGCCAGTTTTTTTCTGGATACATCTGTAATACTAAATTTAAAAAGGGTCAGTTATTGGTCATACTGTTCAGCTGTTAGCTCTTTCCCTGGCTTTGCTTTGGACAGTTTCAGCTAGCTCTCTCCAAGACACATCCACCATGGGGAGGGCTGTCCCTGGCTAATATGGATGTAGACCAGTATGTACCATGTGGCTTTGGGGCCAAGATCAATTCCTGGTGCTCTTTCATGTAACGCTGCAGATACTAACTCCATGGTTATTGCTAATTCACTGCTGCCTAAGAAGGACTTCCCACGGCCTCAGACAATTCTTCTGATGAGCAAATGGACAAACCTTGTGTTCTGAAGGGGTTGCTTTGTTGTACAATTTACTTCCAGAATCCTTTCTTACCCTCCCAGTTCCAAATGAAAGACATCAAAACACTACTTCAACTGGTAAAATAATTTTCCTTAAAAAAAATAAAAGAAGGTTTATACTGGACTGGGGAGAACCCCTGGGCAGACATGGGCAGGAACTCTTGTCCAGAAATGGGAGAAGCTGGTCATTCTATGGCTAGAGCATCTCTTCCAGAAGGTGAGGGCTCTGCCACCAACAAGAGCTGGCTTTGGAACTTCAGCAGTCACACATGATCCTTGCAGCAGATGAGATATTCTCCTCTTCTCTATGTGACTGATAACTACCTGGACACTCTCCCAACCAGTGTTACTTCTTCTCTGTTGTCTCATACAGCGGTACCCCATAAACTTCACTGGAAATGCATTACTGGATGGATATCTAACACAGAGACAGGCTGGTCACAAGTTGGTACAGTCCATAGAACCTTTGAGGAATCTCCTACAAGTGTCTTGAAAGTTCAGGCAGATGAGATCCCATTTAAAAGGTTGCTTGAGATTTATATATACATATATATATTCCTATATGTCAGTACTTGGGTTAATCTATTCACTAGAAAGCTTTCCATAGAGAAAAAATCTGTAAGGGGGTTTGGTAATATTTCTGTACTTACTTGAAATATGTAGGTTTCTTGATGCTACAAAATTCTATCAACTTCCTAAAGAGTCCTACTTTCAGCCAGTTTAAAATAAAATTTCTCCTAATATTTCCATTCAGCTTCTTTGATACCTTAAAGTTTGACAAATTTTTTTTAGACACCTCAGAACTACGGAGTTCATTTTCACCCGGTGAAAGACAAAGGAGAGTTATTTTTCTCTTTGTTAAACTTATCTGAACTACAAAAAGGGAAAAGTGAACAACTCTACAAGACTTACACAAGAGCACTTAAACAGCACAAAGCAAAAAATGTCTATGAAGCTGTGTTACTAGGCTCTGCTTAACAATATGCTGCTTACTGATTAATATCATTCAACTGTAATGCATGAATAAATTGTAATTTAGATGATTGCACATATGCATCATCATATCAAAAACAAAATGAGACACTTGGACAATCATAGTTTTCTCTTTCTTTTTTTTGCTCCACATCTTTCCTCCCTCTTACAAGGGGATTTGTATGTCACACGCTTCTTCTAGGATTGTCTGTAATGGCAGGGCTGGTTACAAGGCAGAACACCGACAAAACAGGGGAAAAGGACTATATAGGCACAGATGCAACCACTTTTGTGGACAACTAAAGGTGTGTTACAACCTGTTAAGCAAAAAGAGAAAGGAAAAGTAAGCTGCTCTTGTTAAGGCACCAACCCTTGGGGGACACACAAGCTGGATTTAAGTTCTTTCTGTGTAAGAAAATTCCTCTGAGTCATCAGACACATGCTTTCTGCAGTGGTTTGTGAGATATCAGCCTGAGGGAGAACTGAAATAACACATCTAGGCTTGGAGGATCTGTGAGTTAGGCTGCACATTTTTGCAGTGTCCAAATACATTGCACAATGTCCTGGAAACAAGCTTGTGGCTCCGTGGTCCATCCTTCACTGCTCTCTTCCCAAAGAATCAGAAGCTGTTGGGAGACCAGGGGCTCACTGTGCTACAGGTACCAGAACAGGGCTCAGTGCGGGGCTGAGCCACGAAGTGGCACCAGAGGTGTAAGTTCATGGACCCTACAGATGATGGGCCAATTTGCTAAAGTGAGGATTTATTAAAGAAAAACAGGACTTCCCATCTGATCAAGCCCAGCTCCTGTGTGTCTGAGGCACCACCTGGAACAGCAGTTAACTGGTTGGTCATCAAATTGTTGGAGAGAACATGGAGATTATGGGTAGGCTACAATGTAGCAGGTAGCATTGGGATTGGCTTGGCCATATCAAAGATATTTCAGCTGAAGAGGTTGTTGACATAGGACATAAGCTTGGGAAAAATTGCTGTAATTTAGTTAAATGTCATTGAAGTTTTTGTGATTGTTATAGCAAATGCACCCGTTGTGTGTATATCATATCTTGTGAGCTGCCAGGCACTCTGCTTTAGACATGGTATCATTATAGGAGAACCACAAAAATGCTTTCGATTCTTTGGAAAACTGAAGGGGGGAAAAAACCTCAAGAGATCCAAGACGGGGAGAAAAAAAGAGAGAGAGAGAATAGAAGATTTGTTATCCATCCTGTTCTTGGAAACCAAACCAACAGGGATAAGACAACAAGGGCACATATTTATAAAGCACAATAAAAGGCCTCTGTGCAGTCATGTCTGCACAGAGCAGATGAGCAGCGGAGTTCTGGGAAGAATTACATAAGGCATCTTGTGTACACGTGCCTGCGAACACAGAAACATGCATTTGCACACATACCCACAGTGCGTGCCCAGATGATGCCCCTCTTCATGTACAAAACCTCTCAGTCTCAGTCAAGAAACTCCATAAACACTTCAGATGCAACACATGAGAAGTCTTGTTTCCTGTAGCGCCAAACCACCCAAGTCATAAGCAGCCTAAGAGCAGGACAGTGACTAACTTTTCTCAGAAACAAGGCTATTTAGCCTGGCTTCAGCTCAACAAAGCCGAGAGCAATTATACACAGACATTTAAGTGGATGTTGTGGACTTGACAGGCTGGAGGAAAAGCAGCTTACATGCACAGTTATTCAAGAGGGGTGTAAATTAAAGAATCTGCTAGCAAGATGCTTTCAGATGCATTTGTTTTGTGTGTCCATAGCAGCTTGCCATGTGTCCCATCTGCAGTTCACACAGCTTCCAAAATCTCAGTGCAGGCCTTGTGTCCCAGTAATAACAAGACTGTTTCTTCTTTGAGAGTTAAATGTCAACACTTAGAACTATCTGGACACTCTAAAGCTCTCTTTCCCTCTCATATGCCTGCTGTCCAGTCTCTAATTATTCTGTTGTTCTGACTACCTAGCATAGTATTTCCTTCATCTGAAACATCAACCTTATATCTTTTCTCAACATAATGGATGCTGTCTGGAGTGATACGGTCCTAAAGGTGCCCTGCTACACATCTATTTTCATCCTCTTCCCTTGTACAAGCTTCCACACCTTTAACTATCTCTTTGCCAAGCATAATGGTCTGTTCTAAAACAGTTCTTGAGTTTCCTGACAGATGTTACAAAATTAACCTCTTTTTTCGCCTGAGTGTTCAGAAAGAGGTGATCAGTGTTATAGGATGAGATGATGCTAAAGAGTATTACTTTTTCTCCCTCTCTGCATCACCCAGAAGTTTTCTACTTGGCCCTCTTGTCTTTAGATGACTTTAACAGCAGACTTCCTCTGCCCTGTTGAATTCAGCTCCATCTCCTCCCTCCGCTAACATCTCCCTGGGAACAGAGGTCAAGTCTCCATCCACACCAAACTCCCTCCACGTGCCTAACATTGTTTCCAGGTTGCAGAAAGAAATGAGAAGGACATGAGCTGCTTCTTGGTTAATCTCTCTTGGCACTCCAGACACTACTGACATCTGCTCTGTCTAATGAGGGAGATACGAGTCTCAGTTCCCTCCAGCTAGCAGCATCCCCCACCATGATTCCTCCTTCCTTCAGGAGTTAATTAATATGTACACTCATTAGCTAGGCTTAGAGTTAGAGAGCTGTTTATATTGCCAGTTGGCTACCATTTCTTAGCTGTATAACACCACTGTACAGTCTTGCAGACCCTACAAGTGTTTCTGTTGCAGCCTTTGGCACCTTTCATAGCCCAGAAATGTACCTTTGGTCCAGAAGTGTGAAGATATTTTTAAAGAGCCTCCTCTGAGCAGCTAGGGCTTATTATGAGAGGCCCACGTCAGATTCTCAGAAAATAAGAGTAAACTTTTGAAGCACTGCCAGACTATAGTTGGAGATTTAAGCTAAGTGTTGAGCTCCTGGAGGTAAATGGGCACTTATGTCTTACCTGGATAGTTTTCCATAAGAACTGCAAATTCTTACCTCAGAGTGTCTCAGCTCCGTCCCAAAGCATAGCCTAGACAGTCAAAACACCTCAGAAACTTTTGCAGAGTAAATCAGTAACATAACAAGGTAGAATTCACCTGGCCAGTAGTCCATCTCTAAAACAAAATAGGTTTTCTTCATAGTCAGTAGAGGACAGTATGCACTTATAGGGTGCAAAATAAGTGGTATTCCACAGCACGAGACAAATTCTGCCTTACAACAACCTATTTCTCTCAGTGACCCACATGAGGAATGACAAAATGACCAACTCAGATCCAAAATATACTCTGGGATTCCTGTAAATTAGGGCAAGGTAAAACCCACCTCAATAACAGGCTGGTCCTTCGAATGTTAACACTTCGGTCAGAGTGCTCAGGTTGCTTTTCCCTGTGTGCATGGCATGATGGGCTGGTGCATGGCATGATGGGCTAATGCATGGGAAGGGATTTGGCTGAGAAAGGACCACAACCCAAGACTGATGCTGGGGAATGTGCCAGCCAAGCTGGGCCCCTCTGAACTCAGAGACCAAGAACCTCACTACTGACCTGTGATCCCACACATTTCTCTAACTCTCAAGGTTCCTCTTTTCTCTATCCCTATGTTCTTCCTCTCTCTATAACTCCACTTTCAGATTCGCTCTGCTATGACAGGTAGCTCAGTGTAGAAACTCTGAGAAGACGGTGTCTGCAAGACATTGAGGGAAGGAGGAGGTAAACAAGATGATGGCGTGGCACAGGAGGGTGCTGGGCAGTAAAGCGTTGCGGTAAAGGAGTTGCAAAGCCCTCCACATACTTACTTATTATACAGACAGGGAGTAATTGCCCTGGCTACATTCCCAGGCTCTTGCTGTGGGAGGTCTTACCCCACGGGGTGGGTGGCAAATCAAGGTGTCCCCCAACCAACAGTGTTGGGTGCATGGGGTCACACGGCAGGAGAGAAAGTCCAGTGCAGCACTATGTAAGGGTGCTGGACTTTGTCCTCCTTGCCTGGGTGCTGAGGCAGGAGCCATTGAGTTTAACATCCCCTCCATGGAAGGCAATTCACATAAATTCTGGTTAATGCCAGATTTTTACTTTGTCTATGAAGCCAAAAAAATCAGACTGCCTGTGCTGCAGACTGCTCCAGGCACTTTCGATCTTCCAGAGTTACCTTCTCTGAAGGATATTCTAAGACAAGAAAATAGATGAAGTATCACCAACCAGGCCATTTCTGCACAAGGAGTGCACTGTGTGCGCCTGACACCCAGATGCTCGGGTCCCATACACTTACCAACTGCTGACTGCAGCCAACACAAATCCCATGTGCTGCTTGGACTTTGTTTTTTTACACACGAGCTGAGGAGAGGATTTCAATCACTCACCCGGGGCTTGACTTTAAGGAGCAGCTGCAGGAAAAATGAAGTGACTGTACCATAAAAAACCCACAGTATTTCCATATTACGCACCCATGAGCTACGGAGCCACAATATACCCGGCTCGGTCGCCTGTGGTTTCGGGTGGCTTACCCAGGCAGTGAAAGGTGGAAGTGAGGATCCATGTCAGGCTCCCCAAGGAAGCTGAGGAGAGCAAGGACCAGCTCTGAGTGTGTGACAGGACTTTAGAAATCACCCCAGCAAACACTCTGGGAGTTCAGGCCTGGATATAAAAATCAATGGTGCTAGCATTGCGTATGTCCAATCTTAACAGGAGTTTGCTAATTGCGGCTGAGTAACCTAAGGAAAAGGTTATTTGCAGACACAGTCCAAGAATGACCAGCCTCAGAAAGCAGCTGCAAGTGGTTTTGCAATACGATTTTATCTGGGCAGACTGAGTTCATAATTGGAAACTGCCCCAGTCTTTCAGTCAGCTGAATCCTTGCTTCTCTTGACAAGATCTCTATCACGTAAGACATTCCTTCAGCCTAGTGGGTGGAAAACCTCCTGTAGGTCTTATCCCTGGCTACAGGGACAGGATTGTGAGAGGGGTGAAGGACAGGTTTTCATCCAAGTCTCAGCTATCCATCCATTTGGAAAACCAAAGCTGGTACTCTCTGGCCCGACCAGCACCTCAGAGTCAGGCTGTATATGTTGATCCATAAACCTCAGTGGCCTATCCTGCGCCAACGGTACAAATCCAACAGCACGAATCCAAACCACAGGATACAGTTATGGCACTTGAGAATGCTTACGCAGCGGAAACTACTCATTGAAAAATCAAACATAGCAACGGACCCTTAGAAATAGCAGCTTTTGCCTTGGTCACTTCTCTAATGTACCTCACAGGTGTTTCAACCAATTGTTTTTTCTGGTATATGTCCTGCACCCCAACAAGTCAAGCAGAGCTGGGACCACTTCATCAGGCAGGAGTGATAAGCCAGGTGACTTCAGCTGCAAGGGCTGACATCTGACAGTAGCAGAAACAGATGTGGAAGAAAGAGCCCAGTGTTCTCCATCTAAAACACAGGCTCTGTTCTTCCTGGGACTAGCAGTTTAAAAAAATCAGAAGCAAAAGTACACATGCTAAAGCTAATTTCATGGCTCAGAAGGATCAGATGGCAGGACCTCAAATCTAGGCAAAGGTCTCTCCTTGAAGATTTCAATTTCCAGCTCCACTGGCTTCCTTTCTCCATCAATTTCCCTGAGACCAAAAGTGTCTGAGGATCCTGCTCGTGTCTGAGTGTACTGAAGGGCTATGAGGCTGATGGTGAACTGAGCAGCTACAAACTTGCGAATTCCTTCCTTTGAGGAAAAGACTAAAGATATTGGGGTAAAATTTTGACTTTCTGAAGGCAAGTAGCCCTATATTTCCTGATCCACGTTCCCAGCTCAGACATTTGCAATACATGCCACACTCTGGTGATAAGAACTTGACAAATGGAACCATTTCTCCGTAATTAAACATTCGTGAACAGGCCAGAACAACAGGCCAGAAAGACTGCTCTTTGTCTATAGGTGATTAAATTTTAGACAACTTTGGCTTCAAGATGAATATGGATGTGCTAACTTCACAGGTTTCCTATAGGCAGTCAAGTTACAGCACAGAATATTTAGATGTGCTTTAAAATTACAATTGAAATCAGGTTTTAGTGTCACATGTATGTTTTGGGACTAGTTAAATATCAGTATTTACAATAAGCAAGGGAATTAGCCTCCAGATTAGAGGAATTACCATTCAGTATTCATTCTCATGCTATAAATCTTACCTAACTAGGAAGAAATAATTTCAAGTGACATAAACAGCAGATGAACATGAAAAGCCAGATCTTTAATTTGCTCAGATCTAATAGGTTCTAATGAACTTTTATTAGTCTTCTCTTAGTTAAACCAAAGCATATCTACTTTTTACTTACTCTTTTCTCTGAACTGTTTACCACATTTGACTCTTGCTCCTTCTAAATCTGCTTGGGTATTCATACTTCTGCCACCTCATACCAGTTGTTTCGTACTTGATGACAACTCGTACAAAAAACCTGAAGTTTTCCCCAACAGCAAAGATAATGTTAAAAAACAACAGCATGAATGAGTCCTCATTCTGATGCTGGTTCAAGTCACTAGGTCAGTCGTTTAATGCCTGAAAGTGGGAACAAGATATCTTCTGTTCCTTACATATTCCTTGATTCAAAGAGCACTAGGAATTGTTACATCAGATGTATTTCTAAAGCACATTCTAACCTGTGGTCAAGTGTGGGATGTTTTGTATTAGGCAGAGAAATTGATATAATACATGGTGTGTTTTATACGGAAGGTAAAGGTAAATTATATTCTTTTTACTCAAAGATAAAATTCTGCTTCCTTCTCTCTCCCTCTTTCCCATTCAAAAATGCAGTCTTTTTTATTTTTGCATGCTACAGCCTCAATGTAAATGGATAATATGTAACACAACAACATTTTGTGAGATTAATGACTGGAACATGGAATCTTGGTCAGTATTTAACTGAGCTTTTAGCATAAAGGGATGCCTAAGGGATCTACTCTTATCTTTGGATGTATAAGCTGGGGAAGGTTATGCAGAAGTAGGGAAGCAATATTAGAAGATTTTTATAGTGCTAGAGAGACAATTACTAATTCTATTCAGTTTTGGTACACATGTTTCTAAAAGGATGATGAAACTAGGGAAAGGGACACTCAACAGCTAATGTTCAGGATAACAGTGATGATGAGAGTCATCTCGCCGAATTTCAGCCACCAAAAAGCTAGGTATCTGCTCCAAAATAGAAATGCAACCCATGAAGGCAGATAGGTGACTCTAGAGAATGATTCATCTCATTCTAAAAGAAGTGTCTAAAACAAGTTAGCTGAGTCTTCTGAATTAATCATCTTTCCTCATTGACTGCAGGAGGACTGTAGAAAACTACCTTAGACTAGGTGCTTCTCATGTTTAGTGAGCATAAGATGCATCTCATCCCAAGTAACTACACTTTCCTCCCATGCATTTAATTTAACCAAAAGGAGTCTGCAGTTGATTTGATTATACATACCACCTTGAGGAGATATGAGGCTTTGGAAGAATCTTAATGAAGGGCATGGTGGATTCTTCCTCATGTGAAAATCCCAGACTAAGAGCTGTGCTCTAACTCAACAGCAGAAGCTGAAGGTGGTGCAGGATATATCAATGAAATCACATGCCCCAGATTATAGAGGTCTGACCAGATGACTGAAGTAGTCCATACTAGCTTTTAGCTCTGTCTCATATCTAAGAATGGTGGTATTCTTTTTATAAGATGATGCCACTCAGAGTAATGCATATAGGTAAAGCATGAAATAAACTAGTAGACACTTTGTCGTAGAAAAACCCATACACCTCTAATAAAACTTAATTTGGGGGGTTTTCTCTGACACACAGATAGATGTTCACAGCTTTGCAAAGGTTATTTTAAAATAGCCTTGCTTTACTGCACAATTCTAGTCCTATGTTGTAGAGAAGTTAGCCAGCTGCTCCCAATGAGGAAAGCAGGCTCATCTGGGTTTACAGGTGGTCTGAGATTAGCTTTCCTGGTTTGAAAGTCAACACCAATTGGTGCCTTTAAGGATAATCAGCCACTGCTGAAGCAAGTTAATTATATGAGGGCAGCTAATCATTATTCATAAATAATTTGGGGGTTGTAAAACCACAGATGTCATATCCTTCGATGAAAGTGTATTTTTAGCTGTGGAGCACATTGGCCTTTCCTGTCTCTGTTTGCTCTAAAATTAACATTAATCAACTTTTGGCTCCATGCATGCAGTATCCCCCCAACCAGGTAATTACAGTAAATTTCCAGAATAAAGGCAAAAAAAAGTTAAGTTTAGAATTCCTTGCTTTCAACCTTCAGTGTTTGGTCATTCATTTCTCTTTGTATTGCATCTAGTACTCATTAGTCACACTGAAAGTCAAGGCTGTGTGTGCCTCGAAATGTGTCATTTTCCCTAGCACATCAATCAGTACAAGCTATTACCTCTCCCTATACACCTGGCCTCTCGTAAAAAAGATGAAACATAGGATGCATATAAAACGCTCTGTGAGGCGGGAAAATCATCCCACAACTCATCTATGGGCTGATATCTTCTGCAGCAGCAGCCGCCTTCCCTGTACGTTGCTGAGAAAGAATATACTTAGCTGTTAGGTAAATTATATGGAGAAAAGCAATAATATTTCAAATTATTACCACTTACAAACCACCAAAATAGTCACAAACAGACACAAACAAACCTAAGCATCTTGTTGTTTCCTCAAAGTTTAGAGAAAGAGCTAGAACCTGAGTCGTAGAAGGCTTAGTTTAGTGGAAAGATGCCATATCCCATGGCTGTGGGAATCTCTGTGGAGCCACAAACTCTGTTTGGTAAGTATGAGATAAATTATAAGTGTTCGTTTTCACGAAACAGCACTACACCTCCTCCCTCCCCCTCTAAAGAGAAAAGAAAAAAAAAAAAACCAGCAACAAACCAAAACCAAAATCCCAACGAAAAACAAACTGGCCGCATCTTCATGGAAAATCTTGCTTCATCTCCCATCCAGCTACTGCAGGTGAAGGATGCTTTTCACCCATTTCTCATGATATTCACTGCAATTTGTGTTTTTTGCTCATTTTTAGCCAGAGAACACAGTGCAAATGGAGGTTAAGCAGAAGTTTCCAGCTCCGGATCCTCTGCAACACATTTTTGTAGATGGAGTTCATGGGTGAAATAATGTTCCTTTTGCTGACATTTGTAGAAAGAGCTTTTCCTACTCCAGATAGGAGTTTTTGACAGTTGACAGGTGATAGTTTTTGTAGGGTCGGCCCAAAAGTGAGCAGGAGGACAGCCTACACAGTGAAGCCTGCTATGCTTAACATGCCTGTCTCACCTTCCTGACTATTGCACTGTTCTGTGTATTTTTTGGACTCTGCAGGCTATTCAGCAAGCTTTTCCTTTGCTCTTCCATATATCTAATGGCACAGGGCAAGCACCTGAGAAGTGTAGGCCAGTTTTGATCATAACTACTTCCCTGTCTCTGCCATTGGGCTAATGCTTGTTGTGCCTATATCACTTTTATGTCTCTAAAGTCCACCTGTGATTCTATGCCACAAAGACCCTCACACCCAGCATAAGCAGAGAGAGTGCAACCTCCTTTTTTCAAAATAATACTTGGCTTTGTTGTGTTTAGCTGTAAGAAGCTCTGCATCAGGTTTTCTTAGATTTGCTTCTGTACCAGGCTCCTCACTGCTACCCCCAAAGCCACGTATGCGCAGAGGCACTGAGCCTTGCAAGTGAATGGCAACTCAGCCCCAACAAAGTGCCAATTCACCTCCAGGTCTCTGTTTTTTAACAGTCAAACATCCGTGATGGACTTTGTTTCTCAGACCTTCTGCCACTTTCTTTCCCCACATGGATTTGTGAAAACTCTGGGTTCCACAAGGTAATTTTTTTATTGTAGCAAATCAGTATATGAGAAGACAAGAAGTTCATAGCCTCACCCACTCAGTGGGATGCATGACTCAGGTAGTGGTAACTGGTGAATCATCTAAAAGTCACTTGGAGTGCTTCTTGCATGAGCACTCAGAGGGGAAACCTTTTGGTAATTGATAGGTGGTTCTACACTTTCTGTGTCAATACTGAAAGTCAGCTAATGACACTACATGGCATAGAAGGAAGGGGGAGGTTGGCTGCTCAGTTTTCAGGTTTGTTACTCAACTGAGATGACAGTCATTACAGATCTAGAAGTTGTCAAATTGTTACTTCTCTGAAGACTAACATTTTCAACATGACCTTTTAGCTCAGATTTATTAATAATAATTGCCTTCATACTACTTAAAAATTCACCCAATAGAGGACAATGTAGATTCTTGACCAGATTAGAAATGTCACCCAATATGACACATGCAATATGCCCTTAACACTAAGCTAAAGGAACAGAAATTTCTGAGTATTGAGACAATGGAGCATTATACCAGACACGGGTAGGAAAAATAAGTGAATTTGAAATCTATTTCTAAGAATTACTAAAATCTAAGAATTCCTCTTCACTGGCTGCTGTGAAGGATTGACCACTTTCTTCAGCACTCCAGAACATGACAGGTATCTCACGAACCAAACTGACTTATCCCTTTCTCAGGAGCGCCAACTGTTTGATTCACAATAGTCCTTTTTGTTACTGGGCCTAGAGAAAACTTTACAAAACTTTAAATATTTCATCCTACCTGGAAGCATATTTGCAATGTCCTTCTCTTAAACTGGTCTTGCAGATCTGCAAAGCAAATATCTTTCTTTACCACTGTCTTCCATCAACATGGAGCTGCCAGGTTCCTTAATCCCACATGTTTAGCTCTGCCTTTTCCTTGCCACTTACACAACCATCTTTTGAAAATGGCTTACGAGCCATTTTTCACATTATCTGGAAGAGAACGTCTGCTTGTCATTTCCTAAAGTGACGGGAATATCTACCCCCAAACACAGTGTTTTGCCTCATCTTTCCTGGATTGCCCTCCAGTTCATCTCCGCCTAAATAACTCATTGGTGATGAGTCCCTTACCTTGCCTGCACCTCATTACAATGTATGTCATTCATTTCAGATCTAAATTTATCCCTCCTGCCCACAGACATAATATTATCTGACTGCAAATTACTGAAATCAGAAATGCTGAGTCCTAAGTCTGAGGTTATGGAAAATTTAGTACATGTTAAGAAAAATCTTATATAATTAAAAGCTTTCACTGCTATTTTTGTCATATTCCTCATTTAAAGTATCAGTTACACACTTCACAGCTCAGTGTCAAAAAATACTAGACTTTGGCACTTTCAGAAAGCAGGATGGGCCACATATTGTCCCACTCAGTAAATCATACTGGATGGTTCAGAGTAATGAGATACAGAGTTTGTTTTTAGGTGCCTCACCTCAAATACACTGTGGTTGCTAGTTCCTGAAATTCATTACAATCTAATGATGCTCTGTGTACATCCAAAAGTAAACTATTTAGTCGTCTTGCTCTGTTCCAATTAAATCTTATAGGCTTTATCAGTGTGACCAAGGCTTGAATGATCATATAAATGGGAACTCAGCATTGCTCCTGCACGCAGTAGAGGTATTTTGACAGAGGTGAAGCTTTTAGAAGCTCTGTAGGGTAGAATGTGTCTGCATGGAAACTGCATGGTATTGTAGTAGATGGTCCATTAATCCTTCCCCTTATGGTCTGTTACTCCTTTCTTTTGTGATCCAGTGCTGATGATAGAGAAACTATTGTCGCCTTAGTCCCCTTTTCCCCTGCTTTCTTCCTCCCTGTCTTTCTCTGCTGGTAAATCCATCTCTGGGTTGAAGGCATTTGTGGTTGCACTAACTCCCAGTACCTGCCTGAGATGATCTTTGGGCCCATGCCTTAACAAGTGTAGTGAGGCAGGCCTGTAATTTTTCTACTTGCGTAGAAGAAATTGAACAGACAAAACTGCACATGCCAGGAAGCGAAACTTTGCGAGTGCAAGTATGATTTAATTAAAGCTGTAAAGGGGCCTGAAGGAGAAAAATAACATATTATTAGCAGCTTTAATCCGGAGCTGGCCATAGGTCTGTATGACAAGCCAGCTGCACTTTTGGTGCGAAAAGGAAGCTGGCCCGTGGCTCTTACCCAACTCAGCTAGAGTCTTTCAAAACACACCCTTTTTCATGCCTCCCATCCTTGTGACACACCTAGCATTAAAAAGCTTCCGGTAATATTGTGCCTCTGGCCTACGTAAAATGAAAGAAATTCAGGTCTAAACTTGCCTGCTCTTGCTTTTGGAGGCAATAAACACACCCTGCTGTGCTAATAGGAATTCTGTTCTACAACCACAAGGAGAAAGTCTACCACTTCTGAGCAACAAGTGTTTTTCCCCTTGAGCTGCCTAGTTACTCTTTTTTTCTGATTGTTACCAGGCACAAAATCTACCAGCTACTTTCATGGTGTACCATGACAACGAGCTTTTGTCCTTACCACAAATATTTAAAAAACTGTAAGAACATCTTAGACTCTGTTGCAAAGTTGAAGACACAAGCTGGAGCCAGAATTCTTTGTACCCACACTGCTGGAAAGCTATGGGATATTAACCAATTTGCCTTAATGTCAAAGGAGAGATCCAATGAGAATCTACTCAACCTTTTCCACATTCTCTGAATCAAGTGAATAGAACCATCCAGATCTAGCACTTAAAAAAGAACAAAACTTGCAACTATGATTGGGAAGAAAGTTGGAACTGAAATGGTCACCAACAGCTTTCATCACAGAACAACTCCAGCTTGTCATCTTCTTAGCCTCTCTGTTCCAAACTCACCTACCTCCATCCTTCATTTTGAGTTCCTTCAATTTAATTGAAGAATATTACTGAAGATATTTATATTTATAATTGCCTAACTTGACAGTTAGGCAATTATCTATTTTTTTTCCTCACTGATCATCTGGAATGAAAGAAGATAGGGAGGACAGCAAAAGGAAGAGACCTTTTAGAAAAGGGTGAATGGAAAAGATTCCTTCAAACCACACAATTCTGTGCTTTATTGCAGACTAGAAACAGAACTGGCAAGGGCAAAATACAGCTTGTGTAGGTTGTGTTCTGTGTGTACTTCTATAAATTAATGTGATTAATGCATTCAAGAGGTAATAATATGTCCTTTATACACATCACTTAAAGGACATTCTCCTGAAAGCAGATTTCCGAAGAACCAGATGGCCACAGATTTTCCCACCTCAGCTGGATCACAAATTGTTGTGGGATTGAAAGAATGGCTACCGGGTGGCATTTTCAGCACCAAAACCTGTGGGTAGGGACCATAAGGATCAGGGTTACCTAATGTCTGGGTCAGCCACTGAGGGGAAACGTAATACTGGTGAACTAATAGTTTAATAAGACAGAAATGTAGGACTATAAGACTAGCTCTGTGCCCACGAGGCAGTATGGACAAGCGCAACCTGTTCCCAACTAGAAAGAAGGGAGCTGAGGAGAGGTGAGCCATGCTGAGCCGCTTGCTCGAGCCACAGGACAAGCCCCAATCCTGTGTAATTTACTAGCAAAGGTATAGTCAAAGATTTCAGACCAGTTGCCCCATGAAATTATGGGTCCCTTTTCCCTCTCTGATGCCTTCTCTTCCGCTTTGTGGTACCTTGCTCATTGTAGCTTATTCTAAGTTAGAGACCATAGCCAATTTCTAGAGGAAGGACCATGTCTTGAGCTGTTACACAGGCATAACTCTGCAGGGCCCCCACGTATTTCTGGCCTTCTGGACTCTCTCTTCACTGTGAGTCACAATAGTAGCTGTCTTCTAGACTGTTAAACACAAGTTCAGGTTACATATATCTAAGAAAACCCTGAAGTCTAAAAACAGTGTTTATGGGATGGAGCACATAATTAATACACCCAGGTGTATGGAGCAAAACTTTTCATCATCACTTCTCACTTTGTGGCTTTCTTTTGACTCTGCTCATGAAAATGATTGTGCATGGGCTTCCCCCCAAAACTAAGTAGCATTTCTCAAAAGCAAAAAGTGAAGTATAAACCAGTATGTTTTCTACGGATATAGGTAAAACACCTATGGCTGTAAAGCTAATACATAGTATAGACTAGTCTTTGTGAACAGAAGTCAGCTCATGTCAGGTCACTCCTGATGTCTCCAAAAAAAGCGTAGATGAAATACAAAGGGTAAGAAAATTAAGAGTTACCAGGGGAAGGAAAAGCTGAGAAAATAATAGCAAAATCACAAATATCAGGGAAAAACGAGAGAAACGGACAAAGGGTGATGCAGAGCAAAAACTCCTTTGTTTCTAAATGAGTGCAAATTTTCCCACCAAATAGTTTCCTGTTTACTTGTTGCTATGAGATTCACTTAACGAGAAATACAAGAAATGTCAGTCTGCTAGAGGATGGAAATCAGATTTTGTCAAACACCTTTCAGGTCATTAGAAATACAGGAAAATAGGTTTGGAAGGAACTTTAAGGCTCACAACCTCACTGAAGCATTGTTTGGTTGGTGAAGGTAATTCAGTACATAGGATAGGCCATAGTGTATTTGACTTCACATGACACACTCATAAAGAGCCGCACTATACAATAGCTGGCTCTGACTTTAAAGCTGCCTTGTTTTGAGTGGGGGTTACATCAGATGCTCCAGAGATCTCTTCCAAGCCAAATTATTCTATGCTAATACGAATAGAGTGATAATCAATGGGCAAAGAATTAGTGGAAGGAAAATCTCAAGAATCATGCATGGAGATGAATTCTGATCATTGAATAAAGGTTCCTACAGGGGTGGATGAACAGCAGAAAGTTCCACAACATTCTGACAATGATTTTAGATCTAATACAGAAGTACTGCTGGCAATATCTATAGACGATACTGATGGAAGAAAGGGCAGACAACGATGCAGACAAAAGTGTTTGGAGAATCCATCTGGCTTATTTTTTAAGACACTCTAGTACAGTCAAGAACAAAATTATACACGTAGCAACAATGATTCCAGGCTGGACTGGCAGAATTGGGGACCATAACATGGATAGCAGTAATGTTGGGAAGGACCTCAAAGCCAAAGTGTTCAAGCACTGCTGCAGAATCTGCCTTTGTGATTTTGTGACCAGAAGTGCAGCTAGAAAACTTGGAAGGAAATGGGGGAGGGAAGAATGGGATAACAATTAGAAGTGAGGAGGTGAAAGGTGGTCCTCAGGAAAGTAATCTCAGGAATAAAAAAGAGATACAAAAACCATTCAAGGGCTGGAAAAAGTGCCTCTCAGTATGAGTCTTAACAAGATCAATCTGTTTACCTTTTCAGAAAGGAGACTGAGACCTGATTTGATTAGTGTGTAAGCCCATTCACAAGAAGTCAATATCAGATGGAGAAGAACTCTTAAGCAGAGATGAGAGATGAGAACCGGTGCCTGCAAACTGAAACCAGGCAGACTGTACCTATGAGACACAATACACCTTCTATTGTTCATTCTTTTTCAGCAGGAAAGTAGACGTGAAAAAGTGATGAAAACTAGCAAAAGCAGTGACTGCTTCTCTCTTTCCTGGATGTCTTTCTGTATGATAACAGTAGAACTTAACAGGTTCAAAATAAAGTAGATGGATAAATTGTAATGGCCCATGACTTATGGCTAAGATTCCTGGCCTTGCAAATTAATTTACATTTACCCTTATGCTCTTCTTTTTTGCTTATTTCTGGTCTTTTTTAGAGTTGTTTGTTCCCATCAAACAACTTACTTGTCAAATCCTTCATGATGCTGGGACTGAACTCCTAAGCGTAGAGATCATCTTGTTATTGAACAAGAGGGTGAACGCTACTTAGGGCACAAAACAGTGACTTAGGAGACCTTGCTTTGCCTCTGTCTTCCTTTGTGACTTTGGATAGCTCACTTGGGCCCAGATTCTCAGAGGCATTCAGGTGGCTTAATGCCCTCGGAAGCCAAGGATTATTTAAATGGGAGCCAAGTGTCTCTATAGCTTTTATGACTTAGGTCTGAAATGTCTCTGTATAGCAATATACCTCCACTTCAGACACTTGCCAAGGAAACAGCACTGTAATACTGTTGCAGCATCTCAAGTGAGTAAAGTATCCTACAACATACTGCATGATACGTAGGTCACTTGGTCACAGTTTGGTACAAATATATGGGCCTTACTTTATTGAAATCATAAAGCACCTCTACCAATCTCCTCTGTCTTCTCTGATTTTTTGAAATTTAAAAAAAAGGAAAAGGAAAAGGAAAAGGAAAAGGAAAAGGAAAAGGAAAAGGAAAAGGAAAAGGAAAAGGAAAAGGAAAAGGAAAAGGGAAAGGGAAAGGGAAAGGGAAAGGGAAAGGGAAGGGAAGGAAAGGAAAGGAAAGGAAAGGAGAGGAAAGGAAAGGAAAGGAAAGGAAAGGAAAGGAAAGGAAAGGAAAGGAAAGGAAAGGAAAGGAAAGGAAAGGAAAGGAAAGGAAAG